>JAAUYG010113601.1_pt1 | contig 20906 bp, 21 predicted proteins | sample 7278091 | NCBI WGS metagenome assembly JAAUYG01 (sample SAMN14350201, study PRJNA611818) | marine sediment metagenome | isolation source: surface marine sediment (0.6m) | place: French Polynesia: Moorea | collected 2018-08
GCAAAGACACCGGCATCAACGCTGAGATCACGTACGATATCATCGCTGGAAACGAACAGGGCAAATTCAGAATGGACTCCAAAACAGGTTTGTTTCTCTTTGTGGAAAAGGGCTGTCATGACATAAGCACCATTCTGCCTTCGTTTTCCGAGATAACTAAAACAAAACAAATGTGCGCATCTATAATTCTGGAGGATAGCAGTTGGGAAGACCATTCACAGAAACAAACATAAACCCCCTGCGGCCTTTTGTGTCAGCATGTTTTGGTGATTCCTGACTCCGAAGAAAAGACCGGGCACAACATACGTTGCAGGACAGGGTTTGTTTTCTCTTTCTCAGGTGTGCTCGCGATCATTGACCCGCTGGACTTTGAGTCGGCGCGCGAGTACTTCCTCAGTATCCTGGCGACGGATGGAGGCACGCCGCCGCTCAGCAACACGGCCATCGTCAAGGTGAATGTGACGGACGCCAACGACAATGCGCCCGTGTTCGGCATGACCGTCTATCACGCCGAGGTATCCGAGGACGCGCAAGTAGGCCACAACATCATCCAGGTAAAGTGCCGTCTGGGTCTGGTTTTGTATCTTTTCAAAAGGACTTAAATGTATTCACATGGAAAGTGAGAGGCTGGCTTGTCCGGTCTTGGATTGTCGCCAGTCGAAACAGATAAGGAGGTGAGAAGCTCGCTCTTCTTGAGCGAGACCAGCCACGTAAACTCACGTGGGAAATAAGATTGATCAAATTTTCCTGGCAAGATTTACCAACAGTCAGCAATGCAGAAATGTATGAGGGGCACTACGCCCGGCGTTTAGTTCTCAAGAATGTCTATACATGTAGGTGTTTGTGTCGGTTGCAGGTTGAAGCGCTGGATCTGGATTCGCCGCCGAACGCCGGAATCACATTCAGAATCGGCTCAGGCGACAGAGATGGCCACTTCACGATCAACAGCGAGGACGGCTACATCGCCGTCAAGGGAAAACTCGACCGAGAAACCGTGAGCGAAATTTCCTTTCAATGCGGCGTGCCTTGCTTGCTGGCCGAAAAATATCTTTCACGTCCAGCCCGACTGTTGGTCGAGTACATGTGCATGTATGCTGACCAAAACAAAACAGTAGGAACCGTCCTGATAAAAACGCTCACGAAAAGATTGGTTACACTGGTCTCAATGTCTTGGTTTGGAAGTCAGAACAATCAGTTAGAATTCGTCAAGTGCAGACCAGTATTCAAATGCTCCAGCTGTAACTGGGCTTGGCGGCTTTATTTTCGAAGTCAAGAGTGAGAGCGAAATTCGTCAGTACTTAATGATGAATTGGTTGCAGACCCCGGAGTACGACATTGAGGTGATCGCAGTGGACAGTGGACGGCCGCAGATGACGGGGACTGTGACCGTGAAAGTGACGCTCACCGACATCAATGACAACCCTCCGTTCTTCTCACAGCACAACTACACCGCCGTGGTGCAGGTCAGTACTGATCTTATACATCTCATCACTACGTTTGTGAGGGCTATCAAGGCTTGAACAAAGGAAGAAGGAAAAAGAAACCTTTGTTTGTCAAAAGGATTTGGCACATAATTTTTGGGGAGTATAAAATTGTCGTGTTATATCCGAAAAATTATGTCTGGTGTTGCTCGTCCCTATGCTCGTCGCCCAATTGATTTGAGAAAAGTTCCGTAGGCAACTAACATTGCACCACGCGAGTGCATGTGAGTCCCGCTTTGATGAAATGGAATGCCACCACCGACACCACTTTGTCAAAGTTGCGTAGAGGTTGTATCTGAAGTCACTAAATGCCAAGTAGCATTTCTTCAAAATGAGCAAGTTCAGATGATGCATTTTTGTGACGCTGCAGAAAAATCTGAATTTGTAAATTTTGTCCGGTATGATGGATGAATGAATGCACAGGTATGTACGAATGTTATTGCACCTTTGTAAAACTGATTTGCGTCCTATTTGCTGCTCACATTACAAGGTGGATGACAACGGTGACGTATCCAGACGCAGATTTGACGTAAGTGAAGCTGTCCACACGTTTTACGTAGTTACAACGCTGTTGTTTCCGTCTCTGTGGGGTCTGTGGCGACTGAACTGTCTGGGAAATGCATGGTGTTGCACTGGTTTTGTGTGACTGACTTTGATGGTGTCATTCTTTTTTTCCTCATATTTCAAACAGTTTGGGATCTGTTTAACTCTGATGGGTGCAAGAATTTTGTCAAAAGATGTTTTGGACTTTTCCGAATTTTGTTCCTGAAAAAAAACCAAAAAAAACGTTTTCGTCGTTATCACATTTTGAGAAGAACTCTCAGGAAAGATTTGTTGTGCGTCAGTCAATTAACGTTCGTGTTTGAGACTCAGACCAATTCTTTTTTTCACCACTGTCATTGCACAGAGAAGCACTGGCATTCAATCCATAGATTGGGTCGAAACGCACGCTTTTGTTCAGCTTTGAGTTGTAAGGCTTCAGTGCTGCGCACTATAACATTGCTTTTTCACGAGGACATCGTTGCTCAAGTTTGTGTTCATTTTGTTCCGTGCATTCTTTTTTCGCAGAAAAAGGTGTTTTTGTCCCAGAGTTTTGCATTTGGTAAATGTTGTAAACCAGCACTTGAAACATGCGCTCACATTTCCCTAATTTGCAAGACAGCTCTAAAACTTGCAAAATGAAGATTTTCCAAGCTCCCACGCAAATAATGAACTAATGCATTCGTCTTGGGTGTTTTTGTGCTCCTGTGTACAGAAAAACAAGTTAATAATAGCAAACCCAAACATAAAATTTTCAACCCGCCCCTCTCTAACCACACTCTGCAAAACAAATCTGTCTCTTTTGTGTCTCCCTTCTGAATGCGTCACCTGCAGAACACAAACCTGTGTACTATTTTTCCAAATTGAAATGGATTGGCAACTGCATTGCAGGAGGACAAGAGGCCGGGGTACACGGTGCTGCAGTTTGAGGTGACGGACGCGGACACGGATATGAACGGCCCTCCGTTCAAGTTCGACATCGTGGAGGGGCAGCCGGACCACGAGTTCAAGGTGGACGAGCAGGGCGTGCTCACCACCGCCGCGCGCTTCAACAGGGACATCAAGGACCAGTACGACCTCGTCATCAGGGTCTACGACAACGGCTCCCCGTCCCTCTTCACTGACACCACGGTACGTCGCACTGTTTGCGAGTCTTCCCTGATACACATCTGTGGTGTTTGGGTTTTCGGGATGGAAGATACGGTGTTGTCCTTGCTACAGCAATTATTGTTTCCCCAGCTATTTCTCTGAAGGTCTGACCAAACACGGATCGTGGTGCCACATTTTTGTGGAAGAAACCTGGGTTTTGACAGTTTGCAAAAAATCCATACAAATGCATTTTGTGTGGCCCTGGCCTGAAACGCAAAAGGCAGTTGTCCAGACACAAAAACCAATCATGAAAAAAGACTTGGTTCCCACAAACTTGCTTGTCAGAGCAGCATTCGGGTGTTTCTCTTTTGCACGTGAGGGAAAGGAAACACATACCCATTTCCCAACAACACAATCACCAGAAGCTTCCATACAGCTTCACAGACCCCCATAAAAGCAATGCTGCTCTCCCTTGTTGTTGTTCAAGATCACTTCAACGTGACTTCCTATTCCCTTCACGAAGTCGACACTGGTGTTTGCTATCCCTGCAGGTGACGGTGCGGGTGATCGAGGAGAGCGCCTTCCCGCCCGTCGTGCGGCCGCTGCACGTCGACATCGCCGTGTACGACGACGAGTTCCCGGGCGGCATGATCGGCCGCGTCGCCGCGCACGACCCCGACCTGTACGACCACCTCACCTACACCGTCGTCTCCAACGAGATGCTCTTCGACGTGCACCAGTGGGACGGCACACTCAAGGTACGGGTGTTCATTGGGTTCAGTTCAGAGAGGACTGGCTGTCCAAAGTACCAAATTATGGGCACTGTGGAGACTCAAATTAGAAGTTTGCTGAAGCCCCAAACCTTCTGCTGTGAGTTGCACAGAAATTTATGCGGCTGACTAGGAATGCGCAAACAAAATAAGGAACACAGTGACTGTGCGTCAGATGTGAAGTGTGTTTTTGCCACTTCGTGTCTTCATCTTGTGGAACTCTTTGTGTCTCTCGCGGTTAGTTGAAGCACAGAACAAACTTCACAGAGTTCTCTGTGGTTTTCGTAGGCGATTCAGTCGCTGGACGCGGGTGACTACCGGATCAACGTGAGCGTGTCTGACGGCAAGTTCCGCACGTTCGCGGACGTGCAGCTGCACGTGTGGAGCATCACGGACGACATGGCGGAGAACGCCGTCGTCATCAGGTTCCGCGAGATGTCCGGGGAGGAGTTCATGACCGCACACAAACCCAAACTGCTCCAGGTACGTAACAAGCTGTCCGCTCACCTGTGCGCGACAGTGAATAAGGGTTCGGATTTCCCAGTGTAAGCTGTGAAGTGTTCTTTGTGTTTCCATTTTCTTCCTTTGCAAACTGTGAGGTGTGCCATTCGTAGAATCCGTGAATGAAGTTGTATTCGCCAAGAGACTGCACCGTAAAGTCAGCTGAACATGGCAGTTTGGCCCATTCACATGCCATGTTTGTAAGTGGCTTGGGTAGCAAACATCGTATGTTGGCTTCCAGCACAATACAACGGCAAGATGGATAACTGCACAAAAAGTTGTCCTTTGTGCTTGTTTGGATGAACTGCACATTTCACTCGAGAGCGCTTTGTCTTGTTCCGAAACACCTGTAAAAGACACCACCACTTGTGTTGCAGGTGATGAACGAGGAGCTGTCGATCCCGCAGAATCACGTGGTTATACTGAGCGTACGTCCCGCGTCCGACACCGTCATCCAGCCCGAGCGACGACGCAGGCGCGACGCTTCTGCGCAGTCCGACCTCGACGTGCTGGTCGCCGTCAAGAAGAGCCAGGACAGCTACCGCAAGGGCAACCCGCTGCGCCGCCAGCTCAGCTCCATCAAGGACGCCATCGAGACGAAACTGGACGTGCAGATTGACAAGGTGTGTGTTTTGAAGACTCATTGCCTTCAGTTGAAAAAGAGAGCTCCAACACGATGGCAGCAAGAGCCTGGATTATGCAGATCCTGTCTTCATCCACGCAAAGTTTTTTTTTCACAGGCAGTCTTAAAATTTCCACTCAAAAAAGTATTGGCGTTTTTTGTGGTTGGATTTGTCCAAATTATTTAGCCAAACCTTGTGAGTGCCAAGCATGGATCACAACTTTTTTATGTATTTTGCAGATCTTCAACGATATTTGTGAGAAGGACATGTGTGATTCGGGTCAGTGCAAAACGGAGATCAAGTTTGACCAGAACCAGATGTTCCCGGTTCTCACGGACAGTGCGACTTTCGTGTCGGTCGGACATCAGCTGAGCTACAGGTGCAAATGCAGGCAGGGCTATGCAGGTCAGTTTCTCTCCCTGACACAACTTCGGGCTTATTGCCAATCCTGTGTGTTTGAACTGAATAACAAAGATGAAAAAGTGTTCTGACGTTGCATACGACAAGAAATTTTAACGAGGAAACCTTTGAAGTCCAAGATGTTTTTGACACTTGTTGCTTGATGCTGCACTTTCTTTTTCCGTGAAACGCTGCGTTCCCCATGCTGTTTGTGAACACATGCTAGGGTTTTGCTGGCAACGTATGACAATTCTTGTTCTGCTTTCTTGACTGTATTCCGTGTCCGTTTGACCAGGTGCTCTGTGTGAGGAGATGGTGGACGCCTGCACGCCTAACCCGTGCGCGGCGCCGCAGATCTGCCGCCTTCAGGGACAGCTCGGCTACAGGTGCGAGTGTCCGCCCGGCAAGGTCGGTCCGACCTGCAGCGAGGACGAGGAGATTCAGTGCACAGAGGCCAGATGCTTCGGTAAGTAAGGACACCAGCTTCAGTGTCAACAAAATGCCAACTTCGTCAAAAGTCAGAGCCAGAATGATCGGGGTCATCTGCATCACTTGCCACATTCGCTGGGAGTCAAGTGTTATGGCTGGTTCAGGCACCAATATAACTGAAAGAATCACACTTCGGTCCAAACTAAGAACAAAAAGTGAAATGACTAACTGAGCAACAGAGGGACACGAGCAAAACTTCTTTGTCCATCGCTGCCTTGCAATCCCATTTTGGGAGACATGCCAACAGCAAACGCATTCACTCTGTTCCTGCTCCTGAACTGGTTCTTTCCCGAGTCGTTCAAATGACTATTTTCTTCTGCCTGTGTTATAGAGGGTCGTCCTCTGACGTTCAGCGGGCAGAGCTACGCGCGGTGGCGGCTCACGGAGCCGATGCAGCGCCGCTTCAGCCTGGCCCTGGAGGTGCGCACCGTGCAGAAGTCAGCGCGTCTCGTGCACGCCGTGGGGCGGGTCGACTACAGCCTGCTCGAGGTGAGTACCCAATCCTCCTGCCAAACCAGCAGGAATGGCATCAAAATTTGTCAATGACATCTCACTACAGTGAATGCAGTGAGGGGAGTATGTGCTTTGAGAGAAGTAACAACAAGTGACAACAGCAGTCGCCTTCGTTTAGTGTCAAACAACAGAGACAAAGCAGCATCAATGAAACCAAAAGTGACCTCAAATTCAGATGTTACGCGATGTGAATTTCGACCTTTTGCGGGTGTGTGAATTAATTAACATTTCCTGTTCCTGGAAATTTTTTCTGAAGGATCAATGCCGCTGACACGACACTGTTTCAGATGGTGAACGGAGCAGTGCAGTACAGGTTCGACTGCGGCAGCGGAGAGGGTCTGGTGCGCGTCAGCTCTATTCGCATTGACGACGGACAGTGGCACAAGTTGACGGTGGAGCGGCGGGGCAACACGGCCGAGGTGACGATAGACGGCAAGGCGCGCGCCGAGTCCAGTGCGCCCGGCACCAACGACCTGCTCAACCTGGACAGGTACGATAGCTGTTTTTCACAGGTTCAGCAAATGCTCAAGAGTGGGGGACCTTTTCTGCTTTCTTGTTACCAGTAGGACGTTGACACCTTCTCCTTTCCAATCGAACATTTCCACAATGTTACATGTAAAATTTTGTCCCCTGCCCCAAGTGGCCACCCAAGTCTGTTGGTGGGGATTTGTTTCAGAGATTTCTCGTGTCAGAGTTCTTGTCATCATTCGCAGCTTTTGAAAGCTAGTTCGGGGATTGTGCGAAAGAAATTTGTGAAATAATTTCTTCTCTTTCATCGCAGTCACGACATCTATTTCGGAGCTGAAGTGGACACGGCGGCGATTGGGTTTGAGGACATCCGGAACGGCTTTGAAGGCTGCATGAAGGACATCAAGATCCAGGGCACCACTCTGCCGTACAGCGGCAGCAGTGAAGTCGGCACGCTGCAGAAGTTCGAGAAGGTCGAGTTCCACTGCAAGAGATCCTACGTCCCAGGTGCGCAACTTTTTTGCAACAAAACGGAATCATTTTCCAAGGGCCTGTTCATACAGGACGCAGGGCACCTCTCAACACTCAAATGCGAACAATGGAACACATCACTGTGAATGTGATGTTCACACTGCATGCAAGCAATGTCGAAGGATTTGCGTGTAAGCATGTGCGTCCTGTGTGAATGGGTTTAAAGCCCCATCCACACTGGACACGACGCGAGAAGCGAAGCAAATTAGGACGCGCAAATCCTGTTGTAGCAACAGTCCTGTACACACTGCACACTAAGCAACACATGACACGCACAATTGGGACCTGGCTCCATTTTGTTGCATTGCGCATCGCGTCTCGCGTGTTGCTTCCAGTGTGGATGGGGCCTTAGGTTTTCAGCGTTCACTCTAACATTTTGGAAACGGTGTTGCATGACATTTTCTCATTTTCAATTCCAGGCATCTGCAGTTCCAACCCGTGTTTCAACGGCGGCATTTGCATCCCGACGGGCATTGACTCGTACAGATGCAAGTGCATCAACAACAGATTTGTCGGAGCGCGTTGTGAGGTGGATACCAACCCTTGTGCTAGCAACCCCTGTCTCCACAGTGGTAAGTACAAGAAATGTTTCGCAATTTTCAACGTTTGGAGACAAACTTGTCACGGGTGGGAATGGACTGTGATGTGTCTTTGGGAGCAAAGAGAATTGCTGAGGTTTCCAGTGGGACACCAAGGAATCACCACTTTATACCGCGAGCGAACCGAGTCTTCAGATGAGCCTCACACATCATTCACATGGCCTGAGCATTTCTTTCCACTGAATTCCGAGTCATCTGCTGGAAGCTTCGATTGCATTTGTTGAATGGTTTTGAAACTGTTTGCAGGTATCTGTGAGAACCTGGCGAACGACTTCCGCTGTCTGTGCACGGGGAAGCTGGAGGGGAAGCGGTGCGAGCGCGGCTACTACTGCAACCCGAACCCGTGCAAGAACCGCGGGCTGTGCACGGACGGCGAGTCCAGCCCCATCTGCACCTGCCACGGATACGAGGGTCAGTGAAACGCGCGAATTCTTATTCTTCGGTACACTGGATACAGAGCGCATTGCGGCAAACAAATTGGAGCTGATCAAATCTGAGGCAGTCATGTTGCAATTTGCATTCTGAATGAAACACACAAGGAAACGTTTATATCTCCTTCACCTTTTGTGTGAATGGGGCTTCAATCTGTTCTGTTGGGCTTTGGTGTGCTCAACTTTACAGAACCAGAAAAAAAAAGTTATTTCTTTTCAATGCTCTCAATAGATCCGAACAGTGGGTTGGGATTGAACTCCAGGAAAACTGAGAATTGGAATCAGTTTCTTGTTCTGCTGCTGTTTCTGAATTGTCGCTGTGCTTGACAGGTTTGTACTGTGAGAGGGACATCAACGAGTGTGTGGAGTCTCCGTGTCACAACGGCGGCACGTGCCACAACATACCCGGGTCCTTCCTGTGTAACTGCACCCCCGAGTCCAGCGGCAGTCTCTGCGAGATCGTCAACTTCACGTCCATAGCTAGCTCGTCCTTCAACATCACCATGGAGGAAATCATAGGTGCGTCTCCAGTTGTTGGGGCCATTGGGGAAGCCGGGGTTGCAGTGACTGATCACGGCTCCTGTGGCTCTCGCGGGTCGCGAACTTCCAGAAGTGCATGTTACAACACTTCTGGACAACAAAGTATCTTAAATTCATCCCGCAGATCATCTCAAATTTCCAATGCTTGTCAAAAGCGGGTCTTCACAAAAAATTTCGACACTCATAAAGCTAGTTTCGGCTTGTTTGTCTGCACATGATGTGGTCCAAAAACACACGTTTTGACGTACTTTCGAACGTGACTTTTGGCGATTTAGCTCTCAGTGACGGTTCACACGGCGAGTATTTTTCCGCAAGTTCCAGTGCAATCTCTCCACCTGTTTTCAGGAATCGTTGCGGTGGTGGCCGGGCTGCTGCTCATCGTTCTCATCTTCCTGCTCATCCTGCGCTACCGCCGCCGCAAGCGCCGCAGGGACAACGAGCGCTTCGAGAACAACCGGGGCTCGAACGACTTCATCTACAACTGCGACGACATCAAGCGTAACAACAAGATGAACAATGTCGACGCCTCTAACGTTCAGGTACGGACAATAGTGTTCAAAACATTTCCGGACGAATTGTACTTCTGAGAACGACGTGCACTGGCATGGCGTGGCCAAAAAATTTAGGACACAGTTGTGCGACCTTCTTTCTGCTATGAGCTGTGCGGTGAAAACTTGGTTCAGGGGGCCTGGCTTGGTTAACAAACTGTCTTGTACAAAAGAAGGCTGAGAATACCAACAAAATCCCGTGCACGGGAGGCCTAAAACACACACTCAGAAAAGTTTAGCTTGGGGTGTGAGCATCCATTGCTACACGGGAGTCATGAACGACTTGCCTTCCTTTGTAGAATCTGGCGCCGCACACGCTGAACCAGCGGAACATCACACAGCCAAGCCCGAAGCCGAGTCCGCGGCCGCCGCCCGTACCCACCCGCCCCGTGTCGTACACCCCGAGCTACGGCGAGTCCGTCAACACCCTCAACAACTTCGACACGGTGCACAACTACGGCAGCGCCGCCGACGAGCTCGAGAACGTCGGCACTCTTCCGCACATAGAGGTACACACACACACCATTCATGTTCCTGAGAACAGCAATGTAAATCCTCTGAGATAACCTGACTGTCTTGCGATTTGGACTCTCTCAAGAGACAGGTCATGTTTCCAGTGTGAGGAGCCAATCCAAAGTGCGCAAATTTATCGGCGAGGAGACCATGACAAGTTCACAGAACGGCAGATTTTGTGTTCCATGTTTGTTGACTCTGTGGAACAAAGACTTATTTGAGCGTTTGGAACAAAGATGTTGACCATGGACGACTTGTTGTGTTTTTCCACTAGATACCCGAGTTTTTGACCAACTTGGACGTGGAGAAATCCCCCATGCGTTCACTGCCACCACCACCTCACTCAACTGTCAGCAACGAGAATCTACAGAAAAAACACTGGGACCCGAACAATCAGAACATGGTTGCAAACTACCCTGAAGGTAAAGTCCAGTCTTTGAAAATGGTTTTATCGGTTACTAGCTGAGCACATTTTTGGAATGAATTTACATTGACTTTCCTCTATTCGCTAAACAAACTGGTTGTTGAAAAAGTATGTTGCTGTCTAGATCTTTTTACTCAAAAGCTCTAATTTCTAAATTTCGTATTGTTTTCTGAAATGAAGATTTACACAAAATAATGAGTAATTTTGATTATGAATTTTGGGGTTTCTACTAAAAAGCATCATAGAATGTTTTTGTGACTATTCAAATTGAGTGTTTTCCAGTAAACGGTAGAAAACGACACAGGAATTACCAAAAGCTATGATGTTTGAATGTAGAGAGAAATGGGACTGATTTCTTGAAGCAAATTGGCATGCATGCTACAGTGCCTGACTTATTAAACGTTTGGGGGTCATGTTCATACTGCCTTATCGAATGGGGAAGTTGCAAGCAAAGGTCTTTTGTTTTTCCTCTACTTCATAAGGTGCTTTCGTCCACCACCATTGGCTCTCTCTTTCTGCATTCATTGTACATGTGTGTTTTGGTGCCTGGGTATTTTTTGGGTGTCCACCCTCCTCCACCCCGGCTCTCTCTTTGCTTTAGGTATTAACAAGCCACAGAACAAGTCCCTGAGCGGGATGGAGAAGCCCGGTGTTTTGCCGGCCTCGGCTGGCGGGTCGCTCAGCAGCTTGCCTATCTCTGAGTCCGAGGACGAAATGCCTGGTACGTAACGGCCCCGCGAGCGAGCGCTTCCTCTATCCGAAGCGCCTTTTCCCTGTCTCTTGGTTTTGGTGCTGGTGCCTGGTAATTCTAACTCTAACATAGAACAACAAGAGGTGTACATTTACTTTGGTGCAAAAGTTGCATTCTGCATCCAGCAATGAAAACGGAATCATTGGCCGGAAGCAGAAAGGCAACCATTGCACTGATGTGAAGAAGTACTAACCGTCTTGTCTGACTGCCGCTATTCCTTGGCAGCACTAACAGATGACTGTGACTTGCTGTCACGCTGCCTGCACAAGCTTCTAACTTGCTGTGTTTGGTGAAGAGTGCATTGATCCAAAACAACACGCGCCTCAACTTTACAAACCTTGCGCACCAACTTCGCATGTTGCTTAGAGTGAATGTAATACTTACACCAGTGCGCAGCTGAGTATTACGTAAGGACAGCAAAGCGCGCTACGAGGGTATGGAACTAGGTTCATAGTGCATTCAGAGAGAAATACCTTCATCTCACCAAACACCAGAAGTGTCAGTCCTTTTATCAAATTTGGATGAAACATGTTTTCACTCGCGTGACCAAACGATGAAGAAGAAATCAGTGAAATATTTGGTCTTGAGGAAGGGACTCTCAAATGAAGTGTATGTCCAGAGCTGGACTGTGTGAACAAAAGTGAAATCAAGTTTGGGCGATGCTGCGGAATGGGGTTAAGGGTGGGTGGAGTCATGGTCGCAGCTCAGCCATCCAAGCTTTTCCAGTTGTCGATGGAGGTTCTTGGTTCTTCCCAACTAATGACACAGACCTGGAATCTTGTTGCACTGGGTGGGCTTCGTGAGAGCATGGAAGTTCTCTGGAACTAGCGAATTGAATGGAAAGCATATTGGACGCGAATGCCAGTTGCATTCTCAGTCGTTATTCTTTGGCCGTAACAACAGATGGACTTGAGAGGAATCTGCAGGGAGGGGGTTTCTCATAAGAGGAAGTGGTCTGGCCAAAAGTGGGAGTGAGTGATACACTGGGTGTAGAATAGATCACAGGTCCCATTGTAAAACGCGCGAGTTCTGATCGCAGCGGCGGATGCTGGCAATGGCGCGCTCAGATTAAAAGTCGCATGATCTTTCAACTAAACCAACAAAAATCTTGCTCAATCTGTACAGTTGTAAGTCGAGTGTATCAAAAAGTTCAACATAGTTGTAAAGTTTCGAAGATATCTTTTTGTCTTCAGTCCTGGAAAACCAAATAGTGTTCTGCGTAGAAAACTGAATGCACAGGGATTTCTGTTGTAAATACAAAACTCGATAGGCACTGTGTGCTGTCCTTGGTAGTCTGGACTTCATTTGTGAAGGCTGTGGTTGTTATTGTTGATTACTTTTTGCTAATAAACCTCGTCTTTTCCACAATTTAACATAGGTGGTGCGAAATGCAAACACAAAGGTACATTGTATGGTCCTCCTCTTGTCGTACAACCTAAAGCTTTTGAATACTTTATTCATGTCGTGTCATTGGACAAACGATTTTATGTGACAGGGATATGGGCTTATGCTGTATGGTCCTTTTTGAATTTTGAGAACCTGTAGTTGTTTTGGCAGCTTGCCTGTCCTCCTGCCCACCAAGTAGTTGAAGTAGACTGTTCCAGTCCCATATAGCCCTGGGTTCACTGATTAAAACGTACGGTATAAGTCCATTCAAAAGGCTGAAATTTTGTGTGCTTAGATCAAGTTTCCCTGTTTATCCCTGGACCTGCATGCAGTTGTGCGTTTGATTGACCGCGGATGTGCTTGTGCGTTCAGAAATTTATACAAAAGGCAATGGTGACAGCGTAATTTTGTTCTGCCACAAGCACAACCCTTGGTTAACAATTTGTTAACGTCATGTCATACTTCTTACTGTACTCGATTTATTTTGTCAGAGATTTTCTTGTCTTACGCGGTAAATTTATGTTGTTTTATTTGTCAATAAGGATTGGCTTCTGGTCAGACAGACACCACGGTTTGGATAAGGATACCCTTTTTTGTTGAAAAACATGTATCATCACACTGGTCAACAAGCACATTAATATGGCCAAACTAACGCTGAATTATAAATAGTGCACAGCTCACTAAATCAACTCACTTGCACGAATGTTGCTGGCAGAAAAATAAAATGCTTCGTGAGTTACAATCCCAATTCTCTGCAGGCTACCATTGGGACGCTTCCGACTGGGCTCCGAATCCAACGCTGCCAAACATCACAGAAGTTCCTGTCAAGGTGCGTAGGTTAGCTGTTGAGCATTGAAAAGTAACCTGCGATCATTATTATAATTCAACATATTTGAGAATCTGTGTTCACTTTTGGAGCTGCTCTGCCGGGAGAGGAGCACAACTGTTCTTGTCCAGTCAGTTGATCTCCGAATTTGGTTTTGAGTGGAAATCTGCCGCAATTACCCCGAATACAAGACGCAACCGCACATAATATGCACCCCTATTTTTGGCATAAAAAAAAACAGGCTACATTTTGGGTTTTTTTCTGATGAAAGAAAGACCCTGCACCCCTTCTTTTTTAAGTCATTTTTCGGGGAGGGGCAAAAAAGGTGCGTCATATTCTCCGGCAATTACCGTATGAAAGCTTGTGACAAAGGTTCCCACTTCATGAATTGTCACGTGTTTTGTTGAAAATGAAACAACAGAATGACCCATGCCCATTGTGTTGGCAGGAGGTGCCTGACTCGCCGGCGAGCAGCCGCAGCAACGACTCGAACCGGCAGGTGCACCAGGACGAGTACGAGCTGACGGACTACCCGGACGAGCCCGAGTTCATTGACTCTGAGTACGTCGGCGACTCGGAGTACGCAGAGAACGAGTTCGGCGAGGAGGACGAGATGCTGGGCGGGGAGCGGGCCGGGGCGGGCGCCGAAGATGACGGCGACGACGACCCGCTCCCGGACCCGCCCGACTTCAACCAGATCCTCGCCAACATGCACGAGGGTCTCCTGCAGCCATACGACGACGAGAACTTTGATAGCCTCCCGCGCAGCAACGCGCCCCCGCGCAACTACAACCTCCACCCGAATAAGTATTTACCGCAGCATAGCATAGTGGACAGTGCACAGGGCAGCAGGGAGGACTTCAGTCAGGCTGACGCCGCCGAGGACGAGGAGGAAGCGAATGGCAATGCGGATAACATGGCGCGGGACGACGAGGACGAAGTGATCCATTACGGCTTCCCGCGCCCGGGGAAAAAACCGGACTTCTACAGTGGCTACACCAGCAATCTGGAGCCACAGGATATGGACTACGGCACAATGTCCGGAATTGATAACATGAGCGTCTCCATGGGCGGATACACCTCGACCAACGCGTCCATGTCGGACATCTCCGGACTGTGCGAAATCGACGACAGTGAAGTCAATCTCAGTGATAATGACTCGGCAGATGAACTGGAGGCGTCAGCCAAACTACTCGCCAAGTATTCTGCAAAATCCAACTCGCATACACACACGCAGGTGTAGGCGGTCAACACAGGCGCGGTTGCCGCACGGTGCTAAGGTGTACACGTTGCGATCAAATTCACATTCATTTTCAACAGAGCCATCATTGTGTCAAGAAATTTGATCAGGATCTGCGTTTTCCTTATTTTTGTTTTGATGGAAAAAAGTCTTGGAAGTTTCCCAAGGTGATTGCAATGTGTACATTCTTTCAAAGTGATTTGTTTTTCATCCAGTCATAATGTTGAGAATGTGACGTTGGTTACGTGCAGATTTTAGTTCCGTGGATGCGTGCATCGGAGAGAGGGTTCGCAATCTTGAGTTGTTCCGTTTTTTCCATTTTCATGTGGTCACTGTTCTCTTGGTGTAACAGTTGTTGGATTTGTGTGTGGCTGATTTGTGGTGTCTCTGAAATATCGTGAAAATCAAAGAGACCAAAACAGAAGACCATCAGTATTGGACTGCCACCGTGTTCCTGATGTGACACGAGATGCGAGAAGCGAAATCGGCAGTCAGTGTTACAATGCAATTTTGAGGGGCCTGACCTGCAACAGAAATCATCTGCATGGGAAATTCCTCTGCAATTTTGGGTGGAAACTGGTTTTGTATTTTCTCAATTTCTCAAACTGACCAGCAATGCATCTACCAATCCAGCCGTAGCAGATAAGTTATTTTTCTAAGCTTGCAACTGCCTTTGAAAATGGTCCGATGGAATTGTAAATACGTATTGATAATGGTGCTATTTATTGTAAAATTGCAAAATGCGTAAAGTGAATGTTTGTTCGACGTCAGCAATCTGGGAGCTTTCGCGTCCCTTCAGTCTTTGTGCCAAACAGATTATCGAATGAGGTGTTGGGGAAGTCGAAACAGCCCTTCCAGCAAGTGACGAGGTCGTTGTTAACAGAAAGAGAGAACCTACCGGGTGTGAACATTGAATCTTGATCCTTATCTATGCAGTGAAAAAACGTGGTGTACAGTATGCGAGGAAAGTCTTGTGGTGTTTTCTGTTTTTGTTTGGGGCCCAGGGAGGGGGGTCAGATATGTCTATTAGCTGTCCAGAACTTTGTTAGATCCTGTAGACATTGACACACCATGCTGATAACTGAAGTACAAATTGAAGGTGCTATTTGCATGAACACGAGCGGTTTTTTCCATTTTCACAAGAACTTGTGTTCAGGACATTTACGAGTGGCGGAGTTCTCTGATCACAGGACAAATTGTTTGATTCATCTTCTTGTCAAATTGTTTCATTTTCCCGAAGTGTTGGCATTGGTAGTGGGCGCAGAGTATGTGAAATCTGTATGTTTCTGTTGGGTGGGGCGTAAGTACTTGAATAGACCTCCAGCTATGTTTGTGAGAGCTCAGAAAGTCAAAAACGAAACCCCTTAAATACATAGAGGGTCAAAAAAATTGGAAGTTCGTATCTTTGCTGTCTTTCTCACTGACCTACTCTCAGGGATGTGGCACAAAATCATCCACCCGAGTTTTCGTTTGAGTTGGCACCCTGAGCGGTTTTCGGTTTTTCGTTTTCAAGTGATCAGAACAGAATGGCATTATTCAGTCTGGAGTTTGCGTTGTTCAGTCCCGTTTTGTTACCGCACAAGAAGCTGGCCTTTCCGTTTGTTCGCAGAGCCGCATGGATGGCGCTGTTCGAAGCTGTTTTGTGTTGCTTTCTTTTTCATTCACATTTTTTTTCTTTTTAGAGTTTTGTTTGTTTCAATTTTATAATATGTCCACTCATCTTCGAATTTGTGCGTGGTAAATTGAAACAATTGTGTTTGTTTGTTGTTCAGCTATGTTCTTTGATTTCTATTTTTTTTTCACAAAGTATATGTCTTAGAGTGATTGTGATAAATTTGAAATTAAGGTCGCTATCGCAGTGTATGATTGTGTCAAATTGGATGCAAATTTGCGAAATGTTAGTTGTTAAGACGTAGCGATCGTGATTGTTGTAAATTCAAGACGATGTACCATTTCATTTGATGGCTGCGAGGTTTGCAGATGGCTGTTATTGGCTGTAATCTTGTACTTCATGCCATCCTGTGATGCGATTGGACACAAGTACGACAGCAGCAATCTTATCAACTCTCTCGTTCCTGTTAACAAACCAAAGTGCATGTGTGCGCGTCTTATCATTGGTCTGTGTGAAACGTACAATGACCATACAAAAATACTGGTTTTGAATATTTAGCGCTAAGATCTCAGAACTGCATGGAGGTACCTAGCTTCTCTAGTCGGCCTGGGAATGGGGGTGGGTTTTGTAATTTTATACGAATGAAGTATTCACCTAAACTTCCTGCGTCTCGTGCGTGCTGTCAAGGTCACTTTGGTTTGTTAACAGAAACAGCAGGTTCGTAAGAAAGTCACTTCATCATGAATCGTTGCTGAATATTTTATTTTTATGTCATGATGCAGAAAATAAAATGTAAATAAGACCATCACTTTTCCTTTTGTAAAGATCCGGAGCCAAAATGGGAGTGAGTCGAAGAATCTACGCGAGGACCTTGAGCAACAATGTCGAATGGGCAAACAGAAATTTGAAGGCAGAGGTACCAAATAGCCTGACACAGTTCTATCACAGTTGAGTCTGAGAACATATCACAACAGAGCTTGAAAAAGAGAAAATAAAACTGTACAAAGACGTGTTTCACACACCCTGATTAAAATAAAAGATGTGGGAACAAATGAAAATTTTCGCAAAAATTTTACACCAGAAGGGCTATTTGTCCATGATGCTTTACACAACTGGGTTGTGCTTTTGTTTGCACCTTTCCACAAGTTGCATTTTGTACAAAATGTTAGGCTGTTTACAAAGTTCAGTGGATTGGCAAGATTGGCAAGAAACTTCCTGCCTTTTTGCTGCCTCAAATTTAAGAAAGCGAATCCTTTTCCGAATTTCACTGCGGCGACTCCTCTCATGCAAAGCTGTCTCCGTTGTTTGCTGCACCAGAGGGAGCGATGTACTGTACAGTGTGCGTCATCGTCGACGCGACCTCTAGGCCAGGTTGTCTTCTGAATCTGTCAAGGAAACAAAACAAGCTGCAAAAACATCAGAATAAAAGAGCCTGGATAAAGCTCAAACACCGAGCACTTAAGTATTACAGGAAAATTATGTTCAACTTGATGCAAAAGGTAGAGTTCGAAAATTTGACTTACACCCGAGCAAATTCTTTGATGAGTTTCATTTTCAAAATGACAAGTAAAAATTGCATTGCAAGACAAAAGCTGATTGCTAGATTTCAGTGCGAGAGGCATGCAACATGTTGTTTGGCCGATATACCCAAGAGGGAATGTGCTCACGAAGGTTGCAGTGCATGAGACGGTGGACATGCAGACGCATGCTGGGTTTGCTATCAGTGCACTGGATTGAACCAAAAGGTGTCGTCGTCATAAACACGAACATTTTAAGGCAAAATGTCGAACTTAGGCTTCAATGGCACATGCACAATCACCAATCATGCGCTGACAACAGCCTTGCAAGACAAAATACGACCAAATCAAAAGTGATGGTGCGGTTTTCTTTGGGGAAAGCAGGAAACAAAGAAGAGACTACCACGTCTTTGAGGCACATCTACTTGCTGAACAACAAGCAGAAGAAAATGTTTTTACCCAGAAAAATTCATTTTAACTGCACCATCACTTTTGGAAAAGAAGTCCGCTTCTGTAGTTGTCAGATCCAAGGTGACAGTATGACTGAGGTCAGCATGCGCGCTGCTGGACAATGCACTGACAGGGAGGCTCTGGCTCAGGTCAATCAAGGGAACGGACTGCACCGTGGGCGTTGGGTTGCCCAACCCAGAAAACACGGGCAGCAGGTTTGGGGTTTCCGCCAAAGGGGCCAGGGTTGTACCCTGTTGCAGGGAAAAGGGACTGCTGTACGGCATTGACGTGGTGTCTATCAGCAAGGTGTTGGAATCTGTGTTTTTCTTGATTTCAAATGGATCTTGCTCAATTGTAACCACATGTTGATGCCTCTGCTCTGTGACAACGGGAGAAGGGGGCCTACCAGTTGGACCTCCTGTGAGGGATCGGGGTTTCAGGGGTGCCAGCCTATGAGGTACACTTATGGATGGCAGTGCATTATTGCAAGCTGCAGATGTACTGCTTGCTAAAAATAAAAAAGCATGAAAATCAAATAAAATGTACTTTCGAGCAAAATTATTGAACAAGAATGCATGGCAGTGACGAAAAGTTCTGATCACCAAAACTAATTGTTGAAATGTTTGCTCAAACATTTTTTCACAATTATTGCAGAAGCATTTACATTGGGCATATCTACTGCTTTTTCGACGCTGCAACATGCCTTAAAAATAGAAATCACAAAGTTTGTAATCATGAAGAGATGCGTCATTAAAAATTGGAAACTCATTTCAGGCTTCAAAAGGTTCCGAATCCTAATACTTTTTGGGAGGGCCTGAAGGTGTGGTATAAAGTATGGAAACTCCGTATAGCAATGGAGATGCGGCCTAAAGATCGGGCCACACCGAGCGTGGCGCAGTGCCGTGTCCGAGTCTTGTGCATTTCACAAAACAGGCGTCAGAGTTTAGAATTTACCAGCCAAACCAATTACGGCACTGCACCGCGAACGCGAACACGCTCAGTGTGGTCAGGCCAAAAAGAATGTCTTGAGGAAAAAAACACCCCGAAATTTCAGGTGGAAAATGTGGGGTTTTTTTGCGGTTGTTGCAATTTGCAAATTTTGGGCAAAATCCTGGTCTGCGCCAACAACCACCTGTGGTTCTGGACACCTGGATGCCATTCAACGCTTTTGAAGCCGCTACCCGAAACCACATGCAGCACAAACACCAGGCAAGAAGCTCACAAGTGACAACATGGGGTAATGTTTGTGCGATATAAAAACTCAGAACCCCCTGCAGCTTGTTTACCGAGTTCACTTGTAACCAAACTGTCACCATCTTCTGTTCCAAACACAATGGCATGAAAAATTGCACAGAACTGTTTGGTGACATTCGTGAAAAGAAATTTGACCCTAAAGACAAACGCTTTCACTAAGGAAATTGCATACCTGCACGAGGACCACAGGCAGGTTTGGGAGGACGGCGAGAAAGACGCTTTGCCCAACTTTTCTATTTTTGGTGAGAGGGGAGAGAGGGATGCCCGTTGTGTTCCCGTGCCACTTGGGGGGGGGGGATTCCCCTCGACTGCTTGACTTTTTGAAGATAAATGAAATATCTGACCTGATCGTTTCTTCTTCTTCTTGGTGCGACGTGCTTCGTCTTCCTCGTCGTCGTACCTCGGAGCGGGCGGCGGTTCGTGCATGTCCAGCGTCGCGATGCCGTGACCGCCAAACCGACTGCGCGCCCGCAGGTCATCCTCATCAGTTCTGGGGGAAATGCCCAAAGTATGAAAACAATTCCATTTGCATTGTTTGAAAACAAGCCTATTTTTCCAGGTTGAACCCACGTGAGAGTTCATGAACCTTTTGTGGTGTGAATTGGAACTCGTTCCTTTTTGCTCTTTCCAAATTTTTGTGTTCAAAAATCCCCAATTAGATCTGTGTTCGCAAGACCATTGTCATCCAACAGAACGCACAAAAAATAAGAAGCTGACCAAAATGCTCAGAATTTATGCTTGAAAACTTTTCGCTCTCAAGGATAATTGCAAGCAAAAGGAACAGCATGCTAAACGACGAAATTGAAATGCTTTTTTGTTGTTGTTGTTGCTTTTTTTTCCGCAAGTGTATACTGTCTTAGCCCAATCCTGGGGAGTACATAGGTTTTCAACAAATCAACAACGACCGTATGCGAACAACTGTTTTCTTTCGCTCGAAACCAATTTGACACTACAGGCAGTGGTGGAAAGAAAGAGTCCTCCTAAGACTACCAAAAGCAAACTTTTTGCACTTACGTTCTGTTCCCAAATCCAACTTTCTTTCTAGTAACACAAATAAATCAACAAACACAACAAATCATCATCAGCTCAACGAACTTGAAAACAACTCTAAACATAGGCATGGACATCTACTTCTGACTTGTGCACTTCTGTGTTTGGCTTTTTCGAAACTGACACACAATTGTTATCTATATATCCTATATTTTGTGCGCTGCTCTCAAGGAATTGTTCTCATTGGCCAGTGCCGCAGTTGTGAGATGATTTCTCTGTCAGCCAATAAGATCTCTGAGAGGCCGGAATTCAACCAATAAAACAGCAAACAGAATTTCCCAGGACAAACTTTTATCCCAGAAATCTTAACATCTCCTTCACGAAGAACTTGCTGCTAAAAATGTCTTTGGGTGAACCAAAA
>JAAUYG010144430.1_pt1 | contig 20889 bp, 13 predicted proteins | sample 7278091 | NCBI WGS metagenome assembly JAAUYG01 (sample SAMN14350201, study PRJNA611818) | marine sediment metagenome | isolation source: surface marine sediment (0.6m) | place: French Polynesia: Moorea | collected 2018-08
AACTCCCTGTGATTCCAAGATGGCTAGATCTGCATCGGATAGATTACGTCGATCAAAATCAAAGTCTCCGTGAACCATGCTGTGAGCGCGATAGCCAACAGTAGCAAATTCATTAGTGAGACTTGGATCGACATTAGGGTCATAGCCTTGATACGGGTCTAGTTCGATTCCGATCGAAGGTAAGTATTCGTTGTAAGTAATATACTGTTGCTCAGCAATAACAATCTTACGAGCGATCTGGAATTTAGTTTCTTCGTCAAGATTTTCGGGAAGAAGATCCACGATACGATTGTGTTCGCGGGCAAATAGGGTATGTGTTGCTGTCAAGCCAGTATTTTCGTTAGCTCTAACATCCCCTGCTACAATAGCCGAGGCTGGATCGGACATCAAGCGAGACATTAAAGCCATTTGTGGTGCTGTAGTATGGTCGCCACGAGCATCGGCGCGGGGTAAATAGCCATCTGGCAAGAGTAATTTAGCGCTATTGTTGGACAGATCGCCATCTACCACTCCTTCGCGCAACCATTCCAATCTTGCTTCAGTTCCGCCATAGATAGCCCAACCGTCGATGAAAGAGCTAACAGTATTAATTTGCTCTCTTTGACCGTCTACTATTGTGCTTTCAGAACGGTTAAATCTAATGCTACCAAAATCATTTCGGAAATCTTCTAAGGGGTCATTATTATCGAAAGCAATATTTGCCTCTTCTCCTCCTCCTTGTGCTAATCCAAAAGTGTGGTCTAAAAATTGTCCCCAGACAAAAACCAAATGGCTGGCATTATTTTCTGAAAATAAATTGACATGAAGGTCGTTAAAAATGCGATTACTAATAAATCTTGCATTTGGTAAACTATCGTCTATTTCACCACCATCAGCATAATTGGTTTCGCCAACCCGTCGATAAATTTCTCCAGCTTGACCTAGGTTTTCATTTGATAAGTTATTGCCACTACCATTAAGACTGCGAAACTCTAAGTCTAAAGCAGGAGCTTCTTCAAAAATAAAGTCATCAATATCAATATCTGTTGAACTTACATCTCTAAGCTCTGCTAAATTTTCGCCTGTTATCAGGTTTCTAATAATCGTATTGCTTCCCTGACTGAATATTTCCAGGTTATTAAAGGTAAGTCCATCATTAAGCCGAATTTTATCCTCCCCATTTTTAAAGTCCAGCACAAGATCAAATCCATTGTCTGAGCTTAGAACAAAAGTATCTCGACCACGACCTAGGCGGATAAGATCATTACCTGAACCGCCGTCAACTACATCGTCACCTGAACCACCATACAACCTATCATTGCCGTCTCCTCCGTTGATTTCGTCATTGCCATCAAATCCTTTTAGTAAATCACACCCAAGATCACCGTTTAAGATGTCATTACCTGAAGTTCCTGAAAAAATAACCATAAAAAAAATTTTCTTTGTAAGTTTTTTGATTTTTTGTATGAGTAAAATTAGCTAGAAATAAACAATGGTTTATAGCTAGATTAAGTACGTAATATATTGTTATTATTTTAGATAGCTAATTTTATGTATAATTGCCTATTTTATAAATTTGAAAATGCTTATATTTAGCATATTTAAAATAGCCAAATATACTAATTAAATTAATTCTGAAAAATATTTTGTTTCAAAATTAATCTATAAATAAATAATAGTCGTAAGTACTTATCATCTAAATGAATTTTGTATGAAATATGTAAGATTATTTTTAAAAGTATCAACAAGATTCTTTTTGTATAAATTTCTTATGAACTACAAAATAGTTTTCTTAAAATTTCGAGAAAGTAATTGCCTAAAAAATAAACTTGAGTTAAGTAAAGATACTGTCTTAAAATCAAGTAATTTGATAACAAATAAGGATTAAGCTGTTACGCATTTAAACTGTATTTTTCAATAGCCAAGCCTATTGTGGAGTCTAGATAGCTTTTGAAATTTGAATGGTGAGCAGCTTAAAAGGTTTGCTAGTTTTAATGACTACACAAGCAATATGAATATAAAAAATTTTCTAGAGAATTAAGCGACTGTATTCATCACGATCAGCTTCGCTGGTGCGCTCCGCGCAATCGCAACTAAAATTGAGTAATGGATAACTTTAATGAATATATAAGTAGTATTACCAAAGGATTACCCGATGTCTAAAAAAGTTTTGGTAATTGGAGGCTGTGGCAGAATTGGCAACAGTGTTGCTCAAGATATTGCTAATCATACTGATGCAGAAGTTACTATAACTTCGCGTAATCCTCAACAACAGGTCAAACCACCGTTTAAATTTCTTACTCTAGATTTGGCAAATCGAGAACAGCTATCAAAAGAGATCCCATCTCAAGACTTAGTAGTTCACTGTGCTGGGCCATTTCATCATCGAGACGGTAGAGTATTAGAAACTTGTATTGACGCAGAAGTAAATTATCTTGACGTAAGCGATCATCGTTCTTTTTATGAACGAGTAATTAAACATCAAGAAAAAGCGATCGCTCAAGGAGTTACAGCCATACTCAATACGGGAATTTTTCCTGGTATTTCTAATAGCATGGTTAAGCAAGGTATTGAGCAGTTTGATCGCCCGCAGAAAATACATTTAAGCTATGTGGTAGCGGGTTCTGGTGGTGCAGGATTAACTGTAATGCGAACTACTTTTTTAGGCTTGAAAAACAAATTCTCTGCTTGGATCGATGGCAAATGGCAGGATATTCTTCCTTATACTGAACGCGAGGTAATTGAGTTTCCTAAACCCTATGGTAAAACTGGAGTTTATTGGTTTGATGTTCCAGAAACCTATACTTTTGCTGATTCTTTTCCTGTGGATACAGTAATTACTAAATTTGGTTCAATTCCTGATTGGTATAACCATTTAACCTGGATTACGGCGCATATTTTTCCCGAAGCATGGGTAAGCACCCCCAAAGGAATTGAATTCTTTTCTCGCGTTAGTTATTTAATGACAGCCGTGACTGATAAATTTAGTGGGATTGGGGTGGCAATGCGGGCAGAAATTACGGGAGAAAAAGCAGGTACACCTCAAACCTACTGTGCAACTATAGTACATAATAATACAGCGATCGCCGCTGGGGCAGGAACTGGCGCGATCGCACAATTAATATTAGAAGAAAAGCTCAAACAACCAGGTATCTATCCCGTCGAACAAGCTTTATCAACCGAATTGTTTCTCGAAGCGATGAACAGTCGCCAGATGGAAATTATTAGTTGTTAGTTGTTAATTAATTCATGATTACTTCTCTGACTTTGTTATAGTCAGCTCCAACATTATCTGTCTCAACTGCATCATAAATTTCTTGTAGAATATTCGCATTAGCACTGATAATTCGATTCCAACTGGGAATAACGGGTCTTAATTGAGGATTTTGCAGAAAAGCTTCGCCAGCATGAATAATTGATTGTGCAAATAATTCAACTGCCTTTTCTTCATTGTGACGATCGAGAGTTAATCCATTCATAATGGCATCACTATGATAGCGTTCTACATAATCTAGAGCAGTGCGATAGTAAGTTGCTTTAAGGGTTCTAAAAATTTCTTGCGAAAACACTTGTCCATTAGCAGCCATTTTACGAAATAAAGCCTTACAAATATCAATGGACATTCTAGATAATCCTCGGTCACGATCTTGAAAAGAAAGTGCTTGATGTTTATGGTCATAGGCATTGGCAATATCAACCTGACAAATTTTATTCAGATGATAGTTGCGATAAACATCGTCAAGGATACCTATTTCTAATCCCCAATCGTAGGGAATACGAACGTTATTGACCACATCCGCAGCCATAGAAAACTCTCCCGACAAGGGATAGCGAAAGCTGTCAATGTAATCCAAAAAGGCACTATCTTTAAAAATCTTTTGGAGCGATCGCACTAAAGGACTGACCAAAAGACGCATTACTCTACCATTTAGTTTATTATTCGCCTGGCGATAATAATATCCTTTGCAAAATTTGAACTCAAATTTTGGGTTCGCCACTGGATACATTAGTTTGGCTAGCAATCCTTTTTCGTAGGTCAAAATATCACAATCATGAAGCCCCAGAACCTTGGCTGTACCACAGGAGAGAAAATATCCCATGCAATACCAGACGTTGTAACCTTTGCCTCGTTCACTAGGAGCTAACCCTTCTTCTTGTAATAACTGATGCACACCTTTTAATCGAGGCCCATCATTCCACAAAATTTTGTGTTTTTGAGGTAATCGAGCAAAATATTTTTTGGCATATTCAAATTGAGCCTCAGTTGCTCGATCTAAACCAATAATAATTTGGTCTAAATATTTGACTTGAGAAAGTTCATCCAGGATATTACCCAAGGCTGGTCCTTCTAGTTCAGAGAATAAACAAGGTAGAACCAATGCCATTGGTGAACTTTGCGATATATGCAGTAGTTCTGTTTCGAGAGATGCAACAGAACGGTTGTGTAAATCATGTAGGGTGGTTATCTCACCATTTTGAAAAAAGTCAGCGATTTTACACCTCCTCAAGTAAGCATTTATCTTAAATATATCTAAAAAAAAATATATAAAATGTATCTAATATCTCTATACAGGACACAAAACAATTTAAAATACAATCTTTTTATTCACTCTTTACAGTTTTTGTCCTGTACTTAGTTAAATTACATATCTTCAGTTAGATATTGTGCTAACTTTCAAACAAAAAATCGAGTTGTCGATCGACTGATCTTACATAATTGGAATCGTTAAGTAGTTCGGCAGAAATTCTATTTGCTTCAATGGCAGCTTGAACAACATCTTTTCCCTTGACTTGTCCACGGGCGATCGCGAAGCGTGGGCTGCGCCCAATCGCTTTTTTGAAAGCCATGTGACTAGGAATACCTTGTTCTTGGAAATAGCCATTGCGAGCTAAGTTAACCAGATTGATTGGAGTAGCTGCATTGGCATTTAAAGGACTAGCAATTGCAATCATGAGCATTGAAAGACTACCAAAAATTAAACTTTTCATAGTTATTTTTTCCTCGTAAAAATGTTAGAACCAAACGAATTGTGTATAATTTTGTCGAACTGTTTTAAGGCTGAAACAATTTGTTAATTACTATCTTAAAAGCAAGCCAGAAGGTTGTTATTTCGGATTAAATATTGCTTAATAACTTATAGTTATTACCAGGGAAGTCAGATGGAATTGCGTCAACTCACATATTTCGTCGCTGTTGCTGAAGAACTACATTTTGGTCGAGCAGCCGAGTCTTTACACTTGAGCCAACCTGCCTTAAGTAAACAAATTCAGGCGTTAGAAGATAGCTTAAAAATCCAACTGCTGGAGCGCACAAAACACTCTTGTCACTTAACAATGGCAGGAAAAAAATTTCTAGAAAAGGCACACCGAATCTTGCAGGAGGTAGAGGAAGGTATCCAAGTCACCAGACAGGTGGCTGATGGACAAATGGGTAGGGTAAGGATTGGGTTTACTGAAGCAACCCTATATAGCCTCGCGCCAAATATTTTTCAGACATACCGAGAGCATTATCCCCAGGTTGATTTAATCCTCACCAGTGGCGGAACAGAAACTAATGTTGAAGCTTTACGTACTCACCGTATTGATGTGGGATTTGTCTATCTTCCCATCCGCGAACCATCCCTTTCTGTATATCCTTTATATGAAGAAACCTATATCGCTGCGCTGCCAAGTTCCCATCGGTTGGCTAGACAGAAAGAAATATCACTACAGTCTTTGGCTAACGAACCACTGATCTTTTATCCGCGATCGCTTGCACCCGTTTTATACGCTTACTTTATCCAATGTTGTGAGCAAGCTGGGTTTCTACCCAATATTGTGCAAGAAGCTGAACCAGCTCAAACGAGTTTAGGTTTGGCATCGGCTGGTGTGGGAATTACCTTTGTTCTATCTGCTATGCAAAATTTAAGTGCTAAAGGAGTAGTTTATCGACCTTTAATCGGCAATTTTCTCACACTCAAACTAGCTCTGGCATGGCGAGGGAGCGAATCTTCACCTGTGGTACATGAATTTATTAAGGTACTAGAGAAAACTATTGTTAATTTTAACTAGCTATTAGCTTTTAGCTTTTTTAGGTGGCGATCGCCGTTTTTCGAGAAATACTGTCTTTGAGTAACAAAAACAGATTATCATAGCATTTATTACGGCAGGTGATAGTAAATGCAGAAACAAAGAGCCTATATTATTTTAATTTTAGCATTGGTCGCGGCAGCGATCGCTATTTTAACTACCATTCCCCCACAGTTGGGGCTAGATCTTAGAGGAGGAGCGCAATTAACAATTCAGGTTAATCCTACCAAAGAACAACCTGATGTTAAACCCACCCCAGAAGATGTTCAGGCAGTACAAAGGGTTTTAGAAAATCGGATTAATGAATTTGGTGTTTCTGAAACCACCGTCCAAACTATTGGGGAAGATAAAATCTTAATTCAGCTACCAGGGGAAAGCGAACCCCAAGAAGCAGAAAGACGTTTAAAAGGAACGGCTAAATTAGAATTTAAGCAGCAAAAACAAGGTACAGAAGGAGACTTAGCGGCAGAATCCCAGGTTAGACAGCAGCTTCAAGTACAGCAATCTATTTTAAGTCAAGCAGAGCTAAAAGCAGAAAATCAGCAAAAACTAGCAGAAGTTACCGAATCTCTGCAAAAATCTACTCAGGCGATCGCAGTTTTATTTGAATCCGTTGGTTTAACTGGTACAAATCTTACCGATGCTCGTCCTCAACCCGATGCTAGTGGTAATCGTTGGGAAGTAGCGATTAACTTTGATGATGCGGGGGGCAAAAAGTTTGCTGAGTTAACCAAAAATTTGGCGGGTACTGGTCGTAGTATTGGTATTTTCTTAGATGATGAACTGATTAGTTCTCCCGTTGTGGGGCCAGAATTTGCCGATAGAGGTATTGCTGGAGGTAGAGCTGTAATTACAGGAAACTTTGATTTAGAGGGAGCAAGAGACTTAGCTATTCAGATTAAAGGTGGTTCATTACCCTTCCCCGTATCCGTCGTGGAAAATCGCACCGTAGGAGCAACACTAGGACAAGACAGTGTTCGTCGTAGTATTATTGCAGCCTGTGTTGGTTTAGTCTTGGTCTTAATTTTTATGGCAGTTTACTATCGCCTACCAGGGATTATCGCCGATGGAGCTTTAATTGTTTATGCACTACTAACTTTGGGGTGTTATGCCCTAGTGGGAGTGACCTTAACTCTGCCAGGAATTGCTGGTTTTATTCTCAGTGTTGGCATGGCAGTTGATGCCAATGTCCTAATTTTTGAGCGTACCAGAGAAGAATTACGAGCAGGTAAAACTTTGTATCGTTCCGTAGAATCAGGCTTCTTTCGAGCATTTTCTAGTATTTTAGACAGTAATGTCACTACAGCGATCGCTTGTTTGGCTTTATTATGGCTCGGATCGGGGCTGGTTAAGGGTTTTGCAGTCACTCTTTTAATTGGGGTACTAGTTAGTATGTTTACTGCTGTTACCTGTAGTCGCACTCTAATGTTATTAACGGTACTTAGCTTACCCAAAGTCCGACAAAAACCAGAATTATTCTGCCCTAATTTAAATTCAGCAACTAGTAATCAGTAATCAGTTAAACAAATGAAATTTAGTATTACTAAAAAGCGTGGCTTATGGTGGGCAATTTCGGGAATAGCTATTATTGCCAGTATTGCCACTATGGTCATATCTTTTACCAGTTTAAATGCACCGATTCGCCCTGGTATTGATTTTATCGGTGGTACTCGTCTGCAAATTGCCAGAGATTGTTCGGTGGCAGGTAACTGCGATCGACCCATTGATACGGCTCAGGTACGGGAAGTGCTAGATGAGAGAGGTTTGGGGAACAGTAGTATTCAACTATTAGGAGAAGACAAACAAATCCTGTCGGTGCGGACGGAAAACCTAGATGGCGACCAAAGAGGGGACTTACTAAGCTCTTTAAGTAATGCCATTGGTAAGTTTGATAACCAAACTATACAAATAGATTCTGTCGGACCTACTATTGGGGAAGAATTGTTTGTTTCGGGGATATTAGCCCTTTTAGTCGCTTTTTTTGGCATTATCGTCTATTTGAGTATTCGCTTTCAGTTTGACTATGCCCTATTTGCGATCGCTGCTCTGTTTCATGATGTCCTGATTACCGCGGGTATTTTTTCACTCCTGGGGCTAGTAATTGGTTTAGAAGCCGATAGTTTATTCCTGGTGTCACTGCTAACTATTATTGGTTTCTCTGTTAACGACACTGTAGTAATCTACGATCGCATTCGAGAAAATTTAACCGCCAATCCAGAGCGATCGATTAACGAAATCGTTGATAATGCTGTTAATCAAACTTTAGGACGTTCGATTAATACCACCTTAACCACTTTGCTACCATTATTAGGGATTTTCTTCTTTGGTGGGCAAACCCTTAAATTCTTTGCTCTAGCTTTGATTATCGGGTTTATTTTGGGTGCATATTCCAGTATTTTTATTGCCAGCACTCTGCTTGCTTGGTGGAGAAATAACAAAGAAAATAATCCTGTGGTGGTTTCTGATACGCCAGCATCGGAATAAACTAGCAATCAAAGACACTTAATCATCAAGATCATTTTCAATATTCTGCATTCGAGCAAAGCAAAGTGAGCAAATCTCAATCTGATTTTCAGCAAAAAGTAGCCAGACTATATCAGCTGACAGTTTATGGTCGTTGGCTATTTATTTTGGCTAGCTGGCTCACTCTAGGAGTTTATGCTCTCTGGAATTTAAAAGAAGAGATTGCGCTCTGGTTCGATTATTTCACTTGGGCAGCAGTATACTACGGTTTCCATTTCAATTTTGTCCCTACTCTCTGTCTGGCTTTTTGTGTAGGGACGACTATTTCTGCCTTGGTATGGCAAAGCCGTAATCTTATTTGGGGTTTACCCGCCAATGAACAACGCAAGTTAGAAAAACAGGTTGAGAAAATTCTTCAACAGGGAGCAAAACATCCTCTCTGGAAATGGATTAATCGACCTCTTCCATAAGCAAGACAACACAAGCCTAATAAATTTCAACTCGAAAACTCCTGATTAGTAATCCAAGCGCATTGATAAGGCTGAAGCATAAAGCGAGCGCTAATATCTTCAATTACTTGACCACTAAGAAGATCGTGCCAAGGATCGATACAAATTAAATTAATGTCCGACAGATGCAATTCTTGAGTGCGATCGCTCAAATTATGAATACAGAAAATACTCTGATCCCGATGCATACTTTGTCGCCAGAAAGCAAACAGCGAGCTATTCATTGGATGCAAGGTGTACTGGGTTGCATTGGGATGAAAAGCGGGTTGACGACGGCGAATCTGAATGCGTCGTGACATTTCCTTCATGACAATTGCTTGGGTCGAGTTGGGGTCATTGAGTTTTTTCTCTAACTCTTGATAGTTCCACTTGCAACGATTAATGGAACGATTACGCCCTGTTTTGGCTACTGCTGTATAGTGATTAGAAGTTGCCAAAAAACTGTGAATATAAAAGGCAGGAATTCCTTCTAAAGCCATCATAATGGTTTGAGAACAAAGAAACCGTTCAATTTGCCATTCATCCTCTCCTTTGGCAGTTCCCTTCATGGCATCAAACCAAGAAATATTGATTTCATAGGGGCTTTCTGTTCCATCAGGTTTTTGCCGCATACTAATTTTGCCCCCAAACTGCTGCATCATCTTCAACAAGGTTGCGTATTCATCCTCAGATAACAGCCCTTCCGTTGGACGCAAACCAATACCATCATGAGAAGCCGTAAAATTAAAATAGGCGCAACCAAGAGGAGCAGGAGGCATACTCATCATCCAGGTTTTTAAGTGATCCGATTTGCCCTGCAACAAAGCATTGACAATTAAAGGTGGTAGGCTGAAATTATAAATTAGATGTGCCTCATCACGATTGCCAAAATAACTCAGATTTTCTCGGTTCGGCACATTAGTCTCAGTAATCAAGGCAACGTCGGGATTCAATATTTGAGTAATTTCTCGAAATAGTTTAATCAGAGCATGAGTTTGAGGTAAATGAATACAGGGGGTACCAAGACATTTCCATAAATAGCCGACGGCATCAAGTCGGATATACTTCGCACCTTTTTGAACGTAGAAGAGAATAATTTTTAAAACTTCAATTAAAACACCTGGATTAGCATAGTTAAGATCTACTTGGTCGGCACTAAAAGTAGCCCAAACGTATTTTTCCCCTTGGGCTGTATCAATCTTAACTAGTAATGGGGTGCTGCGAGGGCGTACTACAGTTGAAAAGTCTGTTTGCGGTTCTGCTTCGATAAAATAGTCACATCCTGGTTTAATTCCTTGTTGAAACTGTTTAAACCAAATACTTTCACTAGAGACATGATTGAGAACTAAATCTGCCATCAAATCAAATTTTGTGGCAATGGCTTCTACATCCTGCCAATCTCCTAATTCCGGAGCAACTTGTAAATAGTCAATTACAGCAAATCCATCGTCAGAACTGTAGGGACAAAAAGGTAATATGTGAACTCCTGTAATTGTATCTTGTAAATTTTCTAGAAACCTGCTGAGAGTAACTAACGGTTTTTCATCAGGAGTACAGATACTATCACCGTAAGTGATCATTACTATTTCATTCTGACTCCACTTGTTTAAATTTTCTGTGGCGATATCAGTAAAATGTTCTTGTAGTAAAGAGAATATTTGTTCTATTAATCTGTCAACTGTCTGTCGATCTTCATAAATTTTCCCTAACAAGGGCTTGACTTTTAGCGCGAAATATTTTAGCTTTTGGGGCTCTTTGGTTTGTTGCTCGATAGTAGAATGCTTAGACTTCTGCATAGATTTCTTTTACATAAATCTGAACCTTATAGAAGTTAAGTAAGCAAAATTTGCCCCATAAAAATGTTCTACAAGAGCTTTTTGGCAAATTTTTAAGTATTTTAGCTTTAATTTCCCATAAATACTTAGATCAAATTAATAGGAGAATGTTTGCCACGAACCAACAATCGCGATTACCCCCATTCGAGGGCAAGCGCTGCGCGTCCCAAACTAAGCGGGATAAATACTCTTACGGATCGCCTTTGATTACTATAACCAAGTAGAAAGATCTTTTTGCAATAATTCTTGAAGATTCAAAATATCTTCTGAATAAAGTTTATTTAATTCCTCTTTTGTTTGCCGATCAAGTTCAGGTTTGAATCTATTTTTTTGAGAAATAAAACTATTTAATTTAGTTCTAAGATTTTTCGGCATAACTTTTTTCAATATATGTTTAGCAAAATTTGGCTGGTTTATAAGATTACTAACTACTTGGTTTTTGGGAAAATACCTTACGTTATATTTTTGGCTTGTATTAGGTATAAACTTTGAATCCACTCCGAGAAAAGAATACATATTCTCGATCACTTCTATCGAATTTGCTTTTAAGTCATCAAAAAGATAAATTTTAATTTGTTGTCTATCAAATACGCTGAAATAGTTCTTTAACTGTTGGTAGTAAAAACCCTGTTGCTTATAGTGCCAACTAGGACCCCAATTATTTTTGATTCGAGTTTCTTCTTGAGCCAATGCTTCAGTAAAACTCAATGGTTCGTATCCTAGCCATTTAGTATGAAGATAATGAGAAAAAGCTCTTTCTGTAGGTTGTCTAAGAATTACAATCATTTTGACATTTGGAAAACGCTGGTAAATTCTTTTGGGTACAAACTTATTGTAAAGATAGCTCGGTGATGCTTCCCCAATAGCTATTTCGCCTCTAACTTTTTGGAATAAAGATTGATAGTCTTCAAATGACTTGATTGAATTCTCATAGATCTTTTGGTCTAAAGGACCAAAAAATTTCCTTGTTTCTCCATCCCATTGAAAAAATTTAGTCTCCTTAATTGGACTCATATAAATTTGTGGATGTTCATTTAAATATTCATAAATAGAAGTTGTCCCTGCTTTAACTGCACCAATCACCATAAAGTTAATTAGATTATTCATAATAAATAAAGCTGCGAAAAAAAATCAAAGATAAATTTAGACAAGTTATTGGTAACCTAGTTTGTTCAGTATACTTATACAAATCTGTAGATGTCGATATAAAGGTTGTTGCAGTAATCTTAAATAAGATTATTGTTCAAAAAAAATATTCGAAAAAGTAGCAATATTAGCGAACCTTGGTTGAAGAAAAATAAAGTATTGTCGGGGCGGGTTTTAGTGGTTTACAAACGGCTCAATTCTTAGCAAATAAGAGAGTAGAAGTTCTTTTAATTGATCGCCATAATTATCACACTTTCATTTCCTTCTTCTATCAAGTTGCTACAGCACAGCTAGCCCCAGAACAAGTTGCTGTTCCTTATTAGACGTATTTCAGATTAATCTGAAAGCAAAATGAGACACCATGACAAAAATAAAATTCGCTCTAGGCAAAAAGCTGAAGCCTTTAATGGTTTCCTGACATTAAAAGTCGAATGTTTGCTACAAACAAAAAGTCTTAATTAGATTTTATACTGTAGGTAGTAAGGTTGCTTGTAAAGCAATAATGCTCATCATAGTAAGAGTTATATTGCCATGTATTATTATTGTTCTCTTTGTAATAACCATACTCCATCACGACTGTCTATCAAGCATGGCAGACTACACAAGCATTTAATCAACAGAAGCGGTGTTGGTTCCCCCGAATAAGCTCAAATCATCCAGGAATTGCTGTAGATTTTTGAATAGTGTCTCGATGTATACACAAGCATAAACAGGCTTGAGGTCAGATCCAAGTAGGCTAGTTTGCCAGTCGAGTTTATTCTGAAGTCCTGGACTGTTAAAGATTTCACTCAGTAGTTTAATAATTTTCTAGTTTTGCTATGGCTCTAGTAAGACTCAGTCTTGATTGCAGTTAATTGAATGCTGCAAGTCCTGAGTTTTTAGTTAATTAGAGCTGAAATTAGCCATTGAAATTTAATAGTGAGCAGTAGAGAGCGTGTTTAAGAACGAGTAAATCTAAGCCCACTATTAATCGAACTGATAGCTGATAGCTGATTTTAAAATTCCCCATTGTTTATTGAGAGGTAAAGTCATGTTAGATCGTTTAGATGAACCGATGAATTTAACGCAGTTAGAAGAAGTTCCATCGTTACAAGGTGGAGTCTCTCTGACTCAGATGGATATCGAATCCCTTTGGCATCCGATGGTGCAGCATAAAAAATATGAACGCACCCCCCCTAAACGTATGGATAAAGCTGATGGTTGCTACGTTACCGATAGTAAGGGAAAAGAGTACCTAGACGGTGTATCAGGATTGTGGTGTGTCAATATCGGCTATGGTCGTAAGGATTTGGCAGATGTGGCTTACGAACAGTTAGTTGAACTGTCTTATCTTCCCTTGATAATGAGCCATTCCCCTGCAATTAAACTAGCGGCTAAATTATTAGAGCTTTTGCAGTTTGAAGGCAAGGTTCACTTTTCTAATAGTGGTTCGGAAGCTAATGAAGTTGCTTTTAAAATGGCACGTCAATATCACTCTCAAACAGGGGGAAGTAGACGATATAAAATCATTTCTCGCTATCGTGCTTATCACGGTAATACTATGGGTGCATTGAGTGCAACTGCTCAAGCAGAACGACGTGCTAAATATGAACCTTTAGTCCCAGGGTTTTTTCATGTGCATCCCCCCTATTGTTATCGTTGTCCCTTTAGCAAAACTTATGGCTCTTGTAATATTGAGTGTGCCAGCTCGATCGAAAATACGGTAATTCATGAAGGTGCAGAAACCGTAGCAGCGATTATCGTCGAGCCTGTTATTTCTGGTGGTGGGGTAATTGTACCTCCCGATGAATATTTACCTATGCTACGAGATATCTGCGATCGCTATGGCATTCTGTTAATCTTCGATGAGGTGGTTAGTGGTTTTGGTCGTTTGGGCAAGATGTTTGGACACGAACACTGGGAAGTTAAACCAGATATGATTACCCTAGCAAAAGGTATTACCAGTGGTTATCTACCCCTTTCGGCAACCATAACCCAACAGCATATCTTTGAAGCTTTCTTAGATGAAACTGATTCTACTTCCCATTTTCGTCATATCAATACCTATGGAGGAAATCCTGCTTCTACTGCCTTGTCTTTAAAAAACATTGAGATTATAGAAACTGAACAGTTAGCAGAAAGAGCGGCTAAGATGGGAGCGTATCTTAAAGCAGAACTATCAACTTTAGAAGATCATCCATATGTAGGAGATATAAGGGGTAAAGGAATGCTATTAGGTATTGAATTGGTAGCAGATAAGCAGACTAAAGAACCTCTCTCCGCAGCAAAAGTAGGAGCGATTGTCTCTCGCTGTTTGGAATTAGGCACTATAGTTGGACGTAATGGTAGCACTGTTCCTGGGCTTTCTAATGTGTTGATTATTGCTCCTCCTTTGATTTTGACTAAGACAGATGCGAATTTAATTGTTGATAGTTTGAAGCAAGCTTTGAATAGTCAGGTTTAAAGTAAGAGATAAGAGATAAGTAGTAAATAGATAATTACTTTTCTCTATTAATCGCTCATTGCTTATTGTTCATTGTTTATAGAGGTTTATTATGAAAGTCGGTGTACCAAAGGAAACTAAGGATCAAGAATTTCGGGTGGGTTTATCTCCTGCTAGCGTTCGTGTCTTGTGCGATCGCCAACATGATGTATTTGTGGAAACTACGGCTGGAGTTGGCTCTGGATTTACCGATGAGGATTATCAACAGGCTGGAGCAACCATTGTCCCCAAAGCAAAGGATGCTTGGAATCAAGAACTGGTAATTAAAGTCAAAGAGCCTTTAGCAGCGGAATATCAGTTCATCCAAAAAGGACAGATAATATTTACCTATTTACATTTGGCAGCTAATAAATCCCTGACTGAACATCTGATTGATTCTGGTGTAACAGCGATCGCTTATGAAACTGTAGAATTAAATCGCACTCTACCTTTACTTGCACCTATGAGCGTCATTGCAGGTAAACTATCTGTACAGTTTGGCGCACGGTTTTTAGAACGTCAACAGGGAGGAAGAGGGGTTTTATTAGGTGGTATTCCTGGAGTGTCCCCAGGTAAAGTTACGATTTTAGGTGGCGGTGTCGTCGGTACAGAAGCAGCAAAAATTGCCGTGGGTATGGGGGCAAGAGTACAGATTTTTGATATCAACGTCGAGCGATTGTCTTATTTAGAAACTATCTTTGGTTCTAGGGTGGAACTGCTTTACAGCAACACCGCAGCCATTGAAACTGCTGTCCCCGATGCAGACTTATTGATTGGTGCGGTATTAATTCCAGGCAAAAATGCACCGACTTTAGTTAATAAATCATTAGTTGCTAAGATGCGCCCTGGTTCGGTTATTGTCGATGTAGCGGTAGATCAAGGAGGATGTATTGAAACCCTACGTCCAACTTCTCACAGTCAGCCTACTTATGTTGAGGAAGGAGTAGTACATTACGGCGTACCTAATATGCCTGGGGCTGTACCTTGGACAGCTACTCAAGCTCTAAACAACAGTACTTTGCCTTATGTGGTCAAATTGGCAGACTCAGGAATTAAAGCCCTAGAAAATGATCCAGCTTTAGCTATGGGATTGAACGTCAATAACTATCAATTGGTGCATCCTGTATTAAGACAAGTCTTTAAAGATTTAGTTGCACGTAATGCTGAGTTTTCCTTGGCTTAAATTACTTGGGCAAGCAGCGATCGCGAAGCGTGGGCTGCGCCCAATCGCTTTTTTACGTCCAGATAAGAGAGCGATCGCTTTTGAATGGACCACATTCTTCTTGGATATGTTGCTGGATGTGGATCTTAACTATTTAGTTATTTAGTATCTAAATTTTGAAATAATTTTCCAACTTCTGGGTTATAAACCAGCATATAGTTCCAATAATTTTCAAACACTGATTCTACATACCCTTTAGTTTCGCGATAGGGTATTTTTTCCACAAATTCATCAACATCGCTTAAGCCATAGCGAGATACCCACTTTGCTACTGCATTAGGTCCTGCATTATAACTAGCAACCGCTAACATGGAGTTATTGTTATATTTTCTATGAGTAAAGTCAAGGTAATAAGTACCAATCTTAACGTTATCTTCGGGGTTAGTTAGGGAATAGTTAGCTAAACCAATATTTTGGGCTACAGTTTTGGCTGTTGGGGGAATTACCTGCATTAATCCTAATGCTCCAGCAGAAGATTTGATTTCGGGTTCAAAACGTGATTCCTGGCGAATTAGAGCGGTAACTAACAAGGGGTTAAGCTGTCGCTGTTTCGACCATTTGAGGATTTTTTCTTCAAATGGAAAAGGATAAAGAGCTTGCCAATATTCGGGAGTTTGGCGTAGCTGTTGCCATTGTTGTTTATCTTCTGGTTTGTTTCTATCTTGCAAATACCAGATTTGATTGATCCCTCGCAAGTTTTTTCCTCGGTAGAGTTTTAATAAACCACCTGTAAATTCGTCGGCAATACTTAATTCGGTTTGATCGCTAATTTCTGTCTGGAATTGCGCCCAGGCTTCTTGCTCTAATCCCAGTTTATAAAGCTCTTGAAAGGTTTGCGATCCTCCTGGGGGATTAATGCGACTATTTTTAACTACTTGAGGAATTTTATCACGGACGGTAGTAAAATCTCCCACATCCCAACCTAAAGCTACTGCCGATCTCCAGGCATAGTATGACCGAGGAAAACGAGCTAGTACTGATTTATAAGCCTTGGTTGCATCTTCTGGACGGTTAAGTTTTTCTGCCCATTTAGCAATCCAAAAACCAGCCTTTGGTGCGATCGCACTATCAGGATTATTAACTACAATTGGTTGCGCCCATTGCCAAGCGGCACCTAGATCTCCAGCTTTGGCTTTTTTACTAGCAACACTCCAGCGATATTCAGCGGCAGCTTCGGAATTTTTGTAGTTAGTCAGAAGTGTTTGACGGGCTTGGTTAGCTGATTTAGGACTTTTAAGCGCATCGAGAAATTCAGCTTTTTCTAATAGGGCTTCTGGTGCTTGTTCTGGAAATTTCTCAATTGCCAAGTCGAGATAGTTTAAACCTTCTTGTTTGTCGACAATCATTGCGAAACGGCGCAAACCTAAACCCGTATCTTCGGCATCGGGATATTCTCGAAGTAACTGAAGATAATATTGTTTAGCGGTAGCCTTGCTATTGCCAATATGATGTCCTCTAGCAGCACGATAGAGATTTCGGGCAGTACGAGGAGATTTAGCATAGGCTTTGCCCGCTTTACCATAGTCCCATTTTAACCAATAGCCATCGGCGATCGCTTGCCAATCATCAGGAGTTAGCTGGCTGGCATATTCCTTAACTAGACGATCTCTCATTTTAGCTACCTCTGGATCATCTGGAGTGTATTTGGTCAAAATCGCCATAAGTTTAGGTTGATTGGGGTTTTGACTTAATTTCTCTTGGATTATCTGGTGAGTTCGAGGATGAGCAGGAAACTTGGCGATCGCTTGTTCCCAATAGGCAGGATTGGATTTACCTAATAGATATAGGGCTTCTGCTTTAGCAGGGGAATCAGGATATTTAGTTACTATTTTCTGCCAAGTTGTCTCAGCATCGCTGTTTTTTTGCTCTAATTGATAAGCTTTTCCCTTTGAAAGCAAAATATAAGCACCCAGCAAGGGATATTTTTGTTCTAAACCCTCTAATTTGACTAAAGCTTCTTTGCCCTGTTGACGGTTAATAAAATCTGCTGCCAATAAAAAATTATTGTCGGTGCTATCTGAAGATTTATTGACAGCCAGCATCGACTTAGGAGTAACAAGATGTTTTTTAGACTGAGGTACAGATTGAACTTGAGTTAGTTTTTTATGTTTAATAATTAAAGTTAAGGAACTAAGAATTATTGTTGATACTAATCCGAGACTAATTAATAGAAAAGTTTTGCAATTGAATGATTTCCACATATTAGTTGATTAACGGTATGAAGAGCAAGTGATATTGTTATTATTCCCTGGATTAAATGTTTTTTTAACACCAAGAAATTGTGAAATGATAATTATTAATTAGCAGACCAACTTACAACTGTATTTTAAATATTTAAGTTAGGAGGAGAACATTAATATATATTCTATTATGTTTTGCTCTAGATTGATTATGCAGTTGAATTTAATTGAGCTTAAAATACTTTTTAGCCACAATAAAAAGCGATTACTCTGTGTGTAGCTTTTGGCTCGCCTTTGCTAAATTGCTTTTTTTTAGATTGCTTTTTTAGATGGCGATCGCTTAGCGTACCTTTCGGGTAATCGCTCTTGAATAAATAAATTTTGATGTAATCAATTACATTAATTCCAATTTCCAATCAAAGTAAATGATGACCAAAAATAAGGATGAGAAAGTGCCAAAGTTCCACTAGGAAACTGTTCTGGGAGAGCTAAATTTTCCCCATTGGATAACTTAACTTGTCTATTATCGATTTTTACATTGCCTTGCAACATTGATAATTGAGTTTGGCGTAATGCCTCTGCCTTAACCAAAGTACTGCCTAGTTGGTCGTAAAATTCACCCATCAAAGCCAATGTTCCCAAATCGCTAACATCCCACAGGCTAGCTAGTGCCGACTTAACTCCTGCCTGTACTGCTAAACCAGCAAAACCAAGTTCAGCTTTGTCGTCGCCCAAAGCTGTTTCACAAGAACTCAAAACTAGCAGTTCTACGGGAGTAGCGTCACTACTCCAACCAAGCTGGTTAGATAATTCTTGTAATTGAGGTATTTTCAACTTCTGATCGTAAAACTGAATAAAAGAATCATTCAAATCACCTGCTTTAAACTGTGCGTGTGTACCCAGATGAATAATTGGAAAAGGAGTGCTGCGACTATTCTGCTCTATGAAGTTAGAAATAGTAAACTGCTCATTAAGAAAGGCTTCTCCTTGGCGAGGATTACGCACAATTGTCTCTAATTCAATAGGCATAGTAGGTAAAGCTTCTAGTTCTTCAAATTCCGAAGCTCCCATCGCCAAAATAGGGCTTTGATCGAGACTGACATAGCGAGTATCTGTTAAACCAAAACTCGGTACTAATGCCATGGCATATTTTTCTATTAAAAATTGCTCACCATCATGTAATGCTGCCAGGGGCAATAAACGCAATCCCGAATCCATTGAGAAAACTAGAATATCAATATTATTGGCTTCTAGTTCGGCTTCAATTGGTTCAATTAAAACTTGATAGAGTTCCTGCGCCGATTGCATATAGTTAGTTTGGCTCAAATTTCTGGAATCGCTCACTTCTTGACGAAATTGAGTGGCAGCAGCTATTAAATCTTTACGAGACGTATCCTCAATAGTTTTACGCAGTGTGAGAGCCTTAGGTTGAGATGAATCTATACCATTGAGATTAGCCGAAGCAACAGTAGAAGTCTTGGCAGCAGCAGAGCCAGTGTCTTCAGGCAAAACAACAAATGATTCTAATTGATTCTCTTGAAGCGATATATTAACAAATGCAGGCGTTTTACCTGTTTGTTGCGCTAATTCAGACAGTCTTTGAGAAATATTATCAACCGAAGGGACAGATCCGTATAATTGTAATCCAGAAGAACTAATTAATTGGGTTAATTGGAATTCTTCTTGCATCAGTATTGCTACCTCACTAGAGGATTGTTGAAATTGCGCTTCATAGGCAACACGATCTATTTGTCCAAACTCTGGTTGTGGGCTTTTGTCTTCAGCTACTTCTTCATCTTCTTCAGAGGATTCTTCTTCAGCTACTTCATCTTCAGTTTCTTCTTCAGCTGTTTCCGTTTTTTCAGTTTCTTCTTCTGTTGTTTCTTGAGAATCACTTGCATTTTTTTGCTCCGTTTCTTCAGTTACTTCTTCAACTGTTTCCTCTTGAGATTCTACTTGTTCAGCTTCCTGAGAGTCTTCAGTGGTTGTTGAATCAGCCTTTGCTGGTAATTCCTCACTCTCTAAATTATCTCCATTCGTTTGTTCTCCCGTTGAATTGTCAGTTTCTCCTTCAACAATTTCTGATTCGGCTTCGACTGGTTGGGAATCTACCTCATCGGCAGTTTCTATATTTTGTTCTGTAGAATCTTCTGTAACCGATGGAGATGCAGTGTCATTACCAGAATTATTGTCTACTTCACCTATAGATTCTGATTGTGTATCTAAATCAGGGCTAGAAGTTTCTCCTCCCCCATCAGAAATGGTATTCTCATTTGAGGTATTTCCTGCATCACCTGCGGTATTCTCTCCCACAGTAATACCCAAATCGCGATCGCTACTATCCGCCGTTGCGTCACCATCGGCAGTGTCTCCACCATCGGTAGTATCACCGCCGTCAGCAGTGTCTCCACCATTAGTAGTCTCGCCACCGTCGGCAGTTGCCCCACCATCAGTAGTCTCGCCACCCTCAGCAGTTGCCCCACCATCGGTAGTCTCGCTACCATCCGCCGTTGCGTCACCATCGATAGTCTCGCTACCATCCGCCGTTGCATCACCATCGGCAGTCGCTCCACCGTCCGTAGTGTCTCCACCATCAGCAGTCGCTCCACCGTCCGTAGTGTCTGTGCCGTCAGCGGTTGCCCCACCGTCAGTAGTCTCGCCACCCTCAGCAGTTGCCCCACCATCAGTAGTCTCCCCGCCATCAGCCGTCTCGCCGCCGTCGGCAGTATCTGTGCCGTCAGCAGTGTCTCCACCGTCGGTAGTATCTCCACCGTCCGTAGTGTCTGTGCCGTCGGTAGTATCTCCACCATCAGCAGTTGCTCCACCGTCCGTAGTGTCTGTGCCGTCGGCAGTTGCTCCACCGTCCGTAGTATCGCCGCCGTCGGCAGTTGCCCCACCGTCCGTAGTATCACCACCATCGGTAGTATCGCCGCCGTCAGCAGTTGCCCCACCATCAGTAGTATCGCCGCCGTCAGCAGTGTCTCCACCATCGGTACTATCGCCGCCGTCAGCAGTTGTCCCACCATCAGTAGTATCGCCACCGTCG
>JAAUYG010189784.1_pt1 | contig 20884 bp, 13 predicted proteins | sample 7278091 | NCBI WGS metagenome assembly JAAUYG01 (sample SAMN14350201, study PRJNA611818) | marine sediment metagenome | isolation source: surface marine sediment (0.6m) | place: French Polynesia: Moorea | collected 2018-08
GAGGGAATGTAAGACCAAAAAGTGGACGAAAGTCTGTCTTGAGGCAATCCCCGATTGAGAGTACATCTCAGGGAAGCTAGAAGCTCGCGATAAGAACGCGGGTAGTTCACTTAATAGCTATAAGTAATTCGTGGTTAAATAAAATTATCAACTCGATAAATTAATTACTATCAACAGCAATTAAATTAGTAATTAAACTAATAACCGAGGCATTGTAGTCGATCGCGTATTCATTAGTAGCATAAGATTCTTCATCATCAATATAACTAAGCTGCCCCTGATTTTTAGCTACCTTATTATCTTGGGCATCACTATTTGGTCCTCCAATGACTAAACCAGGAATATCAATTTTCTTCGCTCTGGCAAATAGATGATTAACGTTTTTAACGGGATTAGTACCAATACCTGTAATAAAGGTTTGATTGAAGTGATTGCGTCCTAGAAGATAATCTAATTGGTCGATTGCAGCAGTTAAATAAGCAGGATTTTTAGTTAACTGATAGGCATAAACTAGGGTAATTCCTTCTTCGGCGGTCATTTTATTAGAACCCCAGATAAAGCGATCATTGGCGATATGATAAGCACTTTGATTGACTTTATTTAAAATTAAATCTGCCCGTTGTTTGATTTTAGTTTTGATTTGGGCAATAAGTTCTTCTGAAACTGGTTGACGGTTTTGTTTTAGGTAATTAATCAATGCCAAAGGAGAAGGATCTTTCCATTCAAATAAGGTGTAGTCTATCCGATCTAAATGATCGGCAAAATAGCCAGCAAAATCTGATTTACCAGTAGTGATATACAATTCTGCTGCTGCCCACAGGCGATCATCAACGTCAGTTTTCAAACTATCTTCGCGATCAAATTCGGAATATAAATACTTGCCCGATCCACTATCATCTCCCTCTACCCAGTCCACTCTCATTTCAGGTTGCAGAGTCAGATATTGCCAAGCTGACTCTGCTGCAGATAAAAACTTTGCTGCTAATTCGGTATTAATAGATTGATAATTCCTACTGGCGATCGCCATGACAGCAGCAAATTTAGCAGTTTCAGGAGTAGAAATGCCATAGATATAACGGGGTTGGATATCTTCATCAGGAGATACACCGAAAGGCCATTTTTGACCTGATAGTTTACGATAGACTGCACCATCGGTGCGCTGCATCTTTAATAGCCAATCTAAGCCAAATTGCATCTCATCAAGTAAGTCAGAAATGCCATTGCCACTTTCAGGAATACTTAAATGGTTATCAGGAAACAACTCAGGATATTGTTCGTAAAGATTCAACAAACGAGCAATGGTAACTGCTGTAGTAGTAACATACTTGCCATAGTCTCCCGCATCATGCCAACCTCCGACCGCAGGTATGTTATCTCCTGCTGGATGATATTCATCTTGATGGGCGATCACACCATCTTTTAGATGACAGGGAGGATGGGATATTCCCGTCACAGGATCGTCAATTTCTACCCCACATCGTTGTAGATAATAGGAGCGCAAAAGAGTAACTAAAGGTTGTTGATAGATATCAGTACCAACTTTGAAAGGTGTAGACTCTATTTTTCCTTGTTTGAGATAGTAAGTTCCTGGTTTGGTAATATCAGTAAAATCAATTCTCGAGATGGTATCTGGAGTATCAGTATCTTGAATTTCTTTCCCTAGAGACAACGTAGTAACTAATTTCTGGGTATTGTTATCAATCAACTGGGGGTGTGCCGTCGGTTTTGGATTGTTGAGAAAAAAAGCGATTTTTTGCCATTGGGGTAAATAGCCAACTTGATTGACTACAATTGCCGTTGGCTTTTCGGCAATCTCTGCTTGGGATAAAGTTTTAACATCACTGTTTAGACTGAACAAACCGACAATAAAAACAGTAAATAAAACTATGAATATGGAAGATTGTAATCTAAATTTCATGATTATTTCTTAGTTACTAATTCTTATTTTTTTCGGGCTGATTTAAACTCAAAAGACGCAGAATTTAGACAGCTTACATTGGTAAGTAAACTGTCTAAACAACTACTCTAAAGCTTTTGTCTGATTTTTAACTGGGTATTTGCACGGTAAATTCAAATACGTTTTGTCCTAAAAAATTGCCATCGCGATCGCCAACTTTAACTACCAACTCGTATTTCCCTACCTGCCAGGGTTGAAAATCAATAGTGGTTAATTCAGTTAAACTATCAGGCTTAAGGTCAATAGTGCTTGCTTGGGTTTTTAAAGGTTGCCATTTGTGCTGTAGAGTGTAGCTAACTTGAGCATCGGGAAAGGCTTGCCAGAGATCATTGACTATACTTAGATCGAGGTTTATTTCCTCTCCCAGTTCCCAACTATCCCGATCGGAACTAATTATGGGTAATACTGGTTGATAAGCAGTTTTTAGCGCTTCATAGCCTGGTTTGGGGTTGCGCCAATAATCTACAATTGCCCAATTGACTGAAGCCCAGTTTTCCACAAACATAAATTGAAATATCGCCGATACAGGTTGATATCTCTGACGACGATAGGACTCAGCAGCAAATTTAGTTAGTTTTGCCTGATATTGCTGAGTGTTATCAATAAATTCCTCAGTATTTTTACCCATCGGGATTTTGGCAATTTCAAAGGTTTCCTTCTTCTGAAAGTTGTGATATGACCATTTTGCCCATTTCTCTTCCGTGTCAGGATATAGTTCATTTTCCTTAAAAATTCGACGTAGAGAAGATAACTTAGGTAAAGCCTGTGAGCCAAACTCAGTAATCAAAGGTTCTTCTGTCGGTTCACCATATTTGCGCCAGCTATTAGAATACCAACCCCACCAAGGATGCTCATTAACTATCGAAGCTGGATGCAGATAGCGGGTGGAATCTACATCTTTGAGATTAGCGAATAATTGAGCGTCTAACTTTTTATTTTGTTCAGGATTATAGTTTTTATAGATATATTGCATCCATTCAGCATCCCAAGGTGGCTCATTGTGTAAACTCCACGCCATAATTGCGGGATGATTGTAGAGTAAATTAATCATCTCTTTGCTTTGAGCGATCGCCTGTTGCACAAATTCAGGATCTTCACGATAACCCCACTGCAAGGGAAAATCCTGCCAAACCAACATTCCTGCTCGATCACATAGATCGTAAAAAGAGGGGTTCGTAATATGTGCATGAACTCGAATTGCGTTGATATTTGCCTGTTTAATTAAAGCCAGATCAAAACTAGACTTGTCAGGAGTCATTTCGCTCAACCATTGAGAACCAATATAGTTAGTCCCCCGAATAAACATTCGTTTCCCATTAAGCTTCCAAACTTGGGCATCTTGGTCATATTCAATAGTGCGGAAGCCAAATTTTGTCTCGGTATGGTCTAAAATTTGTCCTGATTGCGTTAGGTTTACTTGTAACTGATATAAATTAGGTGAACCGTGTTCCCATGTCCACCATAAACGAGGATTTTGTTGCGGAATATCGAAGTGAAAGTGATTAACTCCTGGTTGTAACTGACGTTGTTCAATAATTGCCTGATCTACGGGTGCTGCAAAATTATCGGGAACTAGTTGTAGCTTAACGGCTATGTCTTCTGGTTTCATACCTGGATAGGTTACATCTAGATCGACTTGAGCGATTGCTTGTTGAGTTTTAAATTCAATTTCTGGAGTAACAGATAGCCGATCGATTGCTACTTTATTTGATACCTGTAGGTATACAGAGTTCCAAATACCTCCTGTATTTTGTTCTTGGGCGCGATCGCTCCAAGCACCTCCTGGTCGAGCATCATGATGACTCAAAACCCCCTTAATCAGACGTTTATGCAATGACCAATCTGTAACTTGAGGTTCCAAAGGACTGTTCACTCTAACAATGAGTACGTTTTCTCCTGTTAAATTCAATTGCTCATTGACAAAAAAACTAAATGGCTGAAAATATCCTTCGTGGAAGCCTAAATACTTACCGTTAAGCCAAACATCGGCAGTATAGTCTAACCCTTCAAAAATTAATTTCACTACTCTATCTTTTAATTCTGGAGTTGACTTAAAATGATGCTGATACCAAACTACGCCACTCAAATCGTGACCTTCTAACCACCAGTTACCAGGGACTTTTATATCTTGCCATTGATTCTGGGGAAAATTAAGGAGTCTTTTCGTTGGTTTCAGTTCCAGAGTCTGAGCTGTGGTGGATGCAGATGTGTAATTACTTGCTGATTGAGTTTCAGGTATAAACTGCCACGTTCCCGATAAAGGAATAGTGCTGGACGATGTTTCAATGGAAGTTTTAGTTAATGCTGCTAAATCAGCTGTACTGCTTAACGGATAGAAAGCGATCTTCGCAACAATAAATAATAGTAAAATAATTAAATAGCAAATTTGGCGATTTAATTTAAATTTCATCTCAATAAACTGTAAATTAGTAGATTAAGTAATAGGTAACTCTATGAAGTCGATTAGAATTGATGAATTTCATCATTGAAGAACTCCAACTCAGAGAATCTAAGGCTCACAAAGGAATTAAAGCCTTGAGAATCGCTTTATTCCATCAAAAATCAGATTTATTAGCCTTTGCCGAAGTTCTTGACCAGAAACTGAAGGAAATTGCTCACGCATTTCAGACTCCTCATAATACTCTTGTTCTGTAAGCGAAGTAAAAACTTGGCTTAATTTAAGCTGGGTTTGTTACCCAAAATCCCCTATTTTTGAACAACGCCATTTTTTCTTGTGGAGATCGCTTTAACCTGAAATATGAAACAATCTCGATCTAAACAACCATCAGCTGCATAACTTGTTGCCATTCAGGGGAATGGATAAGGGTGTACAAATCTAGATGATAATTATTGACGGCACAAATCTTAGTAAAAGTATGCAGCCAACTCTCAATAGTTTTGGTAGGAGTGAAAGGAGTACAAGTCAAGGCTTTTTTTAAGTTTTGACCCATCTCCACTAGGTTAGCTTTTTGATATTTATGGCAGGCTTCTTGCACTAAAATTTGATATTGTTGCCGATCTTTTTCCTGAGTTTGATCTATGCTAACTTGGGTTGGATGTGACTGAATATAGTATTGCTCCAGCTCTTCTTGAAGTTGATACACAATAGACTGCTTGTTAGCTAATTCTTGGTGTAGAGTTTGATTTTGCTGAATCACACTACAATACTTAAACCAGTCTTGAAAAGTATTGGTACTATTAGGAGTTAATTCGATTAGTGTTTGCCAAGATTGATCGGGGGTTTGATCGGGTTGCCATGCTTGCTGCTCTAGTATGTGATACAATTCGACAGCTTCAGGAAAGTGATGATATATTTGGCTGGGTCGATAACGATTCGATTTGTTGCTGTTAAACAGTTCTGGATGATAAATACTTGTTGGGGATGAAGTTAAATTAAGTCTAAATTTCTGATTAATAGCTGCAATAAATAGTTGCTGATGTTTGGTAATAGTTTCTATATTAGCGATCGCACAAATATCTGGAAATTGAGAGGAAAATTTGATGATTTTTTGGTTGTAATTAAGCCAAACTTGAATTGCTAATTCAGGATTAGTTTGCCAAAAATCGTTTCCTTGACGAAAGAGTGAATCTACCACATCCCAAGGAGAACGATAAACTAAGAGAAATTTCCCTTGAGGTAGTAGTTCTTGCCAGAAATTTAGCAGCAGAGTTATTCTACAGTCTTCCCAGAACGAATATTTAACGTGATCGCACTTGGCAATAATAGCTTTGGCTTTAGCTACGTGTTGTTCTTTCAGCTCGATCTCATCCTTTGTAGTCCAACCATTTTCGTTTATCCCTTGGGAACGAAAAACTTCCCGATGAAACTGCTGTAAATCTGATTGATAGGTGTTTGTTACTTTTTGGGGAATTGAAAAATCTCTATTGCCTAGCAAATTAGCAGTTAAAGCCGTTCCAGAACGTTGCATCCCCGCAATTATCAGTACATTCATAGCCTGTTCTCAAAATTCAACAATCAGTATCGGTTATAACCCCCAAAAATTAACTTATGTTTGGCATTTATGCCAAGCTCTTTCATGCCTGATACTTTTGATGACAATAGCCACAAAATTCTTGATTTATTGCTCCGCTATGTAATCTAGATGGCACTTGTCTGATGACACTTTTCTTTTCAGAGGTTATGCTAGCAGTCATGATTAATCGAGCGATGAATTTACTAGTCCTAAATATTGCAAGTGATGTCAACTTTTTTAGAAGCTCAGCAGCTTTGTTCGGAAGGTAATCTTGAAGGTGTAGTAGCACTTTATCGCCAGGCAATAGAGCAGTATCCTAATTTCTCTTGGTATCATGTCAACTTAGGTGAAGTTTTGCTCCAATTAGGTCGTAAGGGTGAAGCAGTAGAGTGTTATCGTAATGCTCTAGAAATTCAACCAAACTTGTTGGGAATCAATGATATTTTAAAGACTATAGAACAAGATTTACAGTCTCGAAACAATAGCAACAAGTGCAACAATCTAGGGACGAAGAAACAATCTCAGGATAAGCAATACCAGGACAGCCTAACAAAAACAAAATCATCTGAACTGTCAAAGATAGAAAGGGATAATAGCGAAGTAAAAAATTATTATCAGTTATTGGAGGCTACGCCCAATGACCCTAAGCTCTATTCTAAGTTGGCCAATGCTTTAGTAAAACACGGGCTGATTGACAATGCGATCGTTTTTTATAAAATGGCGCTCAAGATTAAACCTGATGATTTTGAAGTCAACTTTAACTTGGGGAATATTTTAGCGAAACAAGGTAAATTAGAGCGAGCGTCTATCTATTACTCAAGTGCTATAAAAATAAATCCCAATGACTTTGAATGCCATCAAAAGTCGGGGGCAGTTTTAGAACAACTGGGTAGGGTATCTGAAGCGATCGCCAGTTACCGTCGGGCATTAGAAATCAAGGAGAATTCTCTAACAGAGCAGAATAACTTAGAGGCGGTGATAGAAATGTATCATCGCGCTTTGAGAGTGCAGTCGCACTCCTCCCACTCAACCACTTTTGCAACTGGATTTAATAATCGAGTACTGTTTGCTCTACACAGTTCTTTCCCTTACAGCCATACTGGTTATTGTACTCGTTCCCACAGTATAATAACCGCTCTTGTGAATCATGGAATTGATATAGTAGCTGCTACTCGTTTGGGCTATCCTTGGTGTGAAAAAAATTATCAGGAAAAGCCCAAGGTAAAACAGGATGAAATTGACAATATCAAATATGTTCGTTGTTTAACTCCAGGTGAGACTGATAAACCAATTAGTTCCAGTAAATATCCAGAATATATCGAAGCCTACGGAAATGAACTAATTAAACTAGCCAAAAACCATAAAGCATCTATCATTCATAGTTCATCTAATCATGTTAACGGTTTAGCCTCTGCCCTAGCAGCTCATAAAATCGGAATTGCCTCGATTTATGAGGTCAGGGGGTTGTGGTATTTAACTAGAGCCGCTAAAGACCCCAGTTATGAAAACGGTGATGCTTATGATCTAGACAAAGAGATGGAATTCAAAGCAGTTAATGCTGCTGATGCTGTAGTCACTCTTGGTGAGGCATTACGCGAGGAGATTGTTAGCTGGGGGATCGAGCCAGAGAAGGTAATTGTTGTTCCTAATTCTGTCAATTTAGATAAATTTCAACCTTTACCCTGCGATCGCAACTTAAAACGAGAATTGGGAGTTGAAGGTAGATTCGTGGTGGGATTTTTAGGCAGTGTCACGATCTACGAAGGTCTAGATTTGTTAATTAAAGCCATAGCCAATTTAATAGATCTAGGGATCAAGATTAGTTTAGTCATAGTTGGAGATGGGCCAGAATTAGAGGAATTGAAACCAATTGCCAAATCAACTTCAGCCTCAGAGCAGATAATTTTTACTGGTCGTGTTTCTTTTGAAGAAGTTAATCGCTATTACTCGATTTTTGATGTGTGTCCATTACCACGAAAATCTTATGAAGTTTGTAGATTGGTTCCTCCTCTCAAGCCATTGGAAATTATGGCAATGAAAAAGCCCGTGATCGTATCTAATTTACCTGCACTCCAGGAAATAGTTGAAGACGGAAAAAATGGACTTATTTGCCAAGCAGATGATATTAACAGTCTACAACAGACACTAATGAGTCTTTACTCTGACCCAGAAAAAAAAGAAAAGCTGGGGAAAGCTGGACGAGATTGGGTAGAAATTCATCGTTCATGGGATCGTGTTTCCGAAACATATTTACAACTCTATAAAACTTTGGCAGGCGGAGAACTTTAATGGAAAAAATATGCGTAGTTGGATTAGGTTATGTAGGATTGCCTACTGCTAGTTTGTTGGCTAATCGCGGACTCAAAGTTCGAGGTGTGGATGTTAATCCAACAGTAGTAGAGATAATCAACCAAGGAAAACCACATATTAGCGAACCAGATTTAGACGTGTTGGTAAGAGCAGCTATTAATAGTGGTAATTTGACAGCCAGTCTAGAACCTGGTGTGGCAGATGTCTTTATCCTGGCAGTGCCCACCCCTTTTAGGGATGGACATATTCCTGATATTTCTTATATTGAGTCTGCAACCAAAGCGATCGCTCCCCATGTGTCTGAAGGAGATTTGATTATTTTAGAGTCTACTAGTCCAGTGGGAACTACCGAAAAGATTGCTGAGTGGCTTCAGGAATTACGTCCTGATTTAGATGTGGGAGCTTCTGTTTACATCGCTCACTGTCCTGAGAGAGTGTTACCCGGTCAAACTTTGAAAGAATTAGTCACTAATGACCGAATTATTGGTGGAATCAATCCTGCATCGGCGGAGAAGGCTGCTGAATTATATGAAAAGTTTGTTACGGGAGAAATTGTCTGTACCGAAGCACGGACAGCAGAACTTTCTAAGTTAGCTGAGAATGCCTTTCGAGATGTGAATATTGCTTTTGCCAATGAATTATCAATTATTTGTGACAAGCTTAATACTGATGTCTGGGAAATGATCAAAATGGCTAATTATCATCCCAGGGTAAATATTCTCCAGCCAGGTCCTGGCGTGGGCGGTCATTGTATTGCGATCGATCCTTGGTTTATTGTCAGTTCTGCACCAGAGGATGCTCGTTTAATTCGGACAGCTAGGGAGATAAATGATAGCAAGCCTAGTTATGTGATAGCTAAGATTAAGAAAATGAGTGCTAGGTTTAAAGAACCTAAAGTTTGCTGTCTGGGGTTAAGTTATAAGCCTAATATTGATGACTTGCGAGAAAGTCCTGCGATCGAAGTCGTAAAGAGATTGGTTTCGGAGAATGTTGTTAATAATTTGTTGGTGGTAGAACCTCATGTTGAGGATTTACCAAGCTCTTTACAAGAATTAGGCAATATTCATCTTGTTGATTTGGAGAAGGGATTAAAGGAATCTGATATTGTGGTAATGCTGGTTAATCATCGGGCGTTTAAGAGGATTAAGTCTAATCTTGTAAAGGAAAAGGTTTGGTTGGATACGGTAGGGGTGTTTACTGTTTTGAATTGAACGTTATCTTTTGATAGGAGTATGAGAGTTATGCAAGATACTAGAGTTTTACAGCCAAAAATCATTGGTATTCTGGGGCTTCCATATTGTGGCTCTACATTGCTGAGTTATATTCTTGGCTCCCATTCTCAAATCTATAATGCAGCAGATCTTTATAAGTTAAACCCAAGACATAAAGGAAAATGCTCTATTCACGGTGAAAAATGTCCTGTTTGGACTACTTATCCTGGCTGCCTGACACAAGTACCTCAAACCCCCTTATTGTAAGGATTATAGTTTTTTGAGTAACAAGGTATTTTTTGATAAAGCGATCGCCTCCGAGCATTGAGATAGCGTACTGACAAAATTCAATTTCTACGAAAAATATAGGATTGACATAGATGTGTCAGGCAGCCAGCTACTTATCACCTCGAAGAAGTTTACAGTGTTTTTGATCGCCCTAATGATTTTTACACCAAGGTAGCAACAATAGTTGGAAAGCCGATTATTTGCGATGCGAGTAAGACTATCTCTTACTTTGAAAGACAACTTGCTCAATGCGACAAAAAAAATTTTGTATTTATAAGCTTGTCAAAGCATCCTATTCGGCATATTACATCTTTATTGTATAATCACTACTTTGTGAAAGATATTAAAATCAGGCAATTATCTGATATTAACGAATATAAAAAAAAAATATTGGGATAAAATTGCAACTTTTATTCAGGAGAAAATAGAGCAAATCAATAAACACTATGACAGTATTGAATATTTTCAGGAGTATAATTCAGATCTTTTAATTCATCATATTAGCTATGAAAATTATGTTCAAAATTTAGACAAATTTATTACCCCTATATTTGAAAATTGCAAGATAGCGTGTGAACTTGGATTAGAAAATTATGGAAATTTCGAGCATCATCCTATTGTTGGAAATAAAGCACCTCATTTAAAAGCACAACAACAAAAAGGGTTAAGTAAAGAAAAAAGTATTGGAAAAGATTACAGATTGTCTTTTTATAGTAAAAGCGATAAAGCAATTATTCTGGATGATAAGTATGTGGGAATTTGTGACAACAGAAGAATCAAAGATTAAGAAGACGGAGCAATATAAAAATATGGATAATACACTTCCTCTTGTTTCAGAATACTTATGGAACAAAGAATATCTTAACTTTGTAAAAATGAATATTCTCAATAATAAAGTTGTCTCTTTTGATGAAGATAAACAAATACCGGTAAATACCTATAAAAAATTTGGTGGTCCACATCCTTATCCTATAACAATTGGAATATATGGTTTGGAGTGTTTTACAAAATATCTAATTTTCAAAGATAATGCATATCTTGATAAAGCAAAATATATTCTTCAATGGTTTCTTTCTAATCAAAATCAGAAGACTGGAGCTTGGCAAGCACCTTTTGATTATCACTTCTTTATCGGGAGAACAGAAATTCTTAAGGCAGGTTGGAGTTCGGCTTTAGCCCAGGGATATGCTATTTCTTTCTTGGCAAGAATGTTTTCTATTACTGAAGAAGAGCGAATTATGGAAGCAGTCAATCTGGCAATCATACCTTTTTTAACACCAGTTGACAAAGGAGGTGTCCTAAGACTATATCAAGATTCATACTACTTCTATGAAGAATATCCGACAACACCAGCAAGTTATGTTTTAAATGGCTTTATGTTTGCAATTTTAGGTATTTATGATGGGTTTAAATTGACTCGTAATCCTGATTTTGAAAGACTATATCGTAAAGCAATTAAGACTCTTAAGAAAATGCTTAGTCTATATGATTTAGGTTATGGCACTGCTTATGATTTAACACATCATAGTGTTAGTTATTCTGCGCCAAACATAGCTCGCGAGGGCTATCACCGAACTCATACTATTGAGTTAAGCGCTATCAACTCTATAGAAAACAGGGAATTTGAAGAAATTCTCCAGAGGTGGATAAAGTATAATGATGGTTATATGGTTAAGACTAATTGAGCAACCTTAATATTAGAAAATTCTCTCATTATTACAATTGAGGAAGAATAAAATCATGGCTCTAAACTTCAATACAGCTCTGAAAAGAATTAATAAAGGATTAAACCATATTTCTCTATTAAACTACTCGGATTAGTTTATGAAAAATTGAATGATTTAGAAAATGCCATTAATTTCCAGAAGAATGCTGTTGCTATATTCCCAGCAGACATCTTATTCTACATTGCACTTAGTCGTGCGCACAGAATAATGCGCACAGAATAAATGGTGATTTAAAGCAGGCAATGAACCACCTTGAACAGGCAATAAAAATTGACGCTAACAATCCAGGACTAAAAAGAGAATTGGAGAGAATCTCAAAGAAGAAAGCCGTTTCAAAAGTAGCTGTATAAGTGATCTAGCACAATTATGGCGATCACTGATTGTGACCAGAATGATGTAGACTAAAATTTCAATTGTTCAGTTATTTGTCGCTTTACTGACTTTAGGTAATTTCTGACAAATAATGTACCATCTTAAGCAAAGTGATTCTTTTTTTTGTAAGAATCTAACTCTTGTCATGGTACTATATTTTCTGAAAATCGCCTAAACTGGATACATTTTTTAAATATTCTTGAGTAATCTTCTCTGGGTCGAGTTTTTCAGCAGTTTCCCAACCATTCTTTTGAATAGACTTATAAAGAGAAGAATTATTAATAATTTTGTTAGCCTTATTAACAGCTTCATCCAAATTGCCAGGAGCAAACAACATTCCATTTCTCTCATCTACAAAAATATCAGCCATTGCATAATGATTAGCTGATACAACTGGCAGCATACATCTCATTGCCTCGTAAGCAATCATACAAAAAGATTCAGCATCTGAAGTAATTAGTAAACAGCCGCCAGTGGCAGCTACGGAATTGTAAATATCAACCATTTCCTCGTAGAGCCAACTATGTATCCACTCTACTTTGTCCAGTAGATTATATTCTGATACTAAGGACAAAAACTGTTTAGCTAACTTTGATGATATTGTTCCGCCAGTAATAAATTTTAGTTGAATATTCGGTTCAAACTTCAATAGTTTAGACAAGATTCTTAATGCATCTTGCCAGTTTTTTAAATCATTGATTTTCCCCACCCATAACATTGTTTTTGCTTGGTTAGATTGGCTGACCTGTTTAGGATAAAAAAGAGTTTGATCGATAATATTGGGAACAATTTTTATCTTTTCGGCAACACCACTAAACATACTATTAATCTTTCTCTCTGACCACCTGGAGGGAACGATAATAATATCGCAAAGACGCAAGTCAGGAGGATTAATTTTAGACAAAGAATGTTCTAATGATGTGTGAATTTCGTAAAACAATCGAGTTTTTAAAACTTCTTTGAGAGGTTTAATTAATTGGGGAGTATCAATTACAGTAACAATATCATAGTCACCTTCACTAATTTGATTGAGAGTACAGGAAATAAAATTTTTGGCATAAATTGTTACTGAAACTCCTAGTCTTTCCCACTCTAATTTACCTCCTCCATCTTCTTGAAATATCAATTCAACAAGATGATTGAGGCGATATAAATGTATGATACGCTGCTTCAAAACTGAAGCGACACCACCTAAATTACAATAAGGGTATATATAAAGAAATTTCATTTAAAAACCACTCTTAATATTATGAAAAAACAGCTATTGATTAATTACCTTAGCAATTGATAATGTTTCTTTGACTCTATCTCTCCAGGTGTTAGTTCTCAAAAAATCACTGACCTTTTGAAAATCCACCTTTTCCTGGACAGCTTGACGGAGTAAATCTTCAAAACTATCTCTCTTCTTATAACAATATGTATAGGGATAATCTACTATTTGAGGCATATAGACACTGACTACAGGCAAAGCTAGTGCCAAATATTCATAGACTTTTATCGGATCTACGGCTTCCGCCAGCCGAGAGGGTACAAATGTAATAGTAGCCACATTCCAGTTTATAGCTATGTCCGAAATTTCCTGATGGTTTTTGGTTCCAAGTAGCTTTACATTTGCAGGAAGATTAAGATTTTTAGGTTCTCCAAAGCCAATAATTTCAAACTTCCAGTTAGGATTTTTTCTAGCGGTTTCTTCGATCAAACTCCAATCAAACCAAGCTTTAGTAAGATGTCCAAAATAACCAATGATAAGATTATTGGGATCTGCTAGTGGCTTATATTTGAGGTTGTGCTGAACCTTATTCTTCACTTCTTCAGTAATAAAATAATCAGACACACCATTAGGCACAATATAACTCGACACTTGCGATTTAGTGTACCCATCCATTTTTGCCTTCAAGGGAGGACTCACAACTGTAATCGCATCAACATGATTAGCGATATAACTTTCAAATACTTTCTCAAACCACTTAGCCGAACCTACTTTGTGAAACTCTTCCCATTCATCCCTTGCTTCATAAAGAGTTGACCAACCTGCGAGTTTAAAACTGTTGAGCTGTTGAGCAGCTATATGGTCTGGTAGACTAACAAGCATTAGTTTAGATGGATTTGATAGTTGAGCATGACGAATATGGTAAATATACTTGGTCGTTAAATCTATGGGCGATTGGAAAAGGCACCCACCTTCGTAGTCAGCAAAATCTTGATTTTTATGCCAACGATAATAAGAGTAAATAACCGGAATACCTTGGTCAGCTATTAACTGGGCAAATTTCATGGAGCGGTTACTTCTCTGTGCTTTGCCAATATATGTCGTTCCTGTCCAAATCAAGATAAAAGGTTTACTTGTTTGTTGGGAAGCTAATTTGAAAAATTTATTTAACCTTTGTTCGTAAATTCTTTCTTCAAGATCGATTTCAAATTTTTCATTTTTTTGGTAGCTAAGTTCGTGCTTCGACTTTAATATAATTGGCTTTTTATTGAAAAAAGTACGAAATCCTATTCGTACATAGAATGCTTGAACTGGCGTAGTAAATCCAGATTGGAATGGAGATATATTTTTTACTCCAATAGGTAAATACATAAACGGTCCGAAACGGTCAGAATTACTTATACCTTCATAGGGAGCCGGTATAACCTCCTGCATTTTGTCTAAAAATTGGAACTGTATAACCGCCTGCTTTGAAGCATCTAACTGATCGGAAGCACTGTTTCCTCGCAATACATAGGTAGCATCGGGTTCCACTGATTCTGTAACCCATTTTGCTTCCTCTGTTAGTTCACCTGAATCATTATCAGCAAATAAATAGAAAATTTGTGTTGTGTTTCGAGATTTTGCTTTGACAAAAATATTATCCCATTCATTTAAGTCACTCAAATAATCTGCATCAAACTCTTGCCCACCTTCTGAAGCAAACCAACCAAACCTACTCACCCAATCCGAGATAGTTTCCACCCGTAAATAAGGTGTACAGTCCAAAGATTGCTTCAACAAACTAGCCATCCTGGCAACATCACCCTTCTGGTACTCTTGCCATCCCATCTGCACCAAAGCACTATAACGCTCCTGATTCATTTCCATAACAGACTAATCCTATTTAAACTGATGCCAAATACTTATCTACAATATTTACAATGCGCTCTGATGCTTTCCCATCGCCAAAAGGATTAATCGCATTTGCCATCTTTTGATAAGCAACAGTATCTTTTAACAATGACGAAGCGAAAGATACTACATTTTGCGGTTCAGTCCCGATTAATTTGGCCGTACCAGCGGTGATCGCTTCTGATCGCTCTGTAGTCTGGCGCAATACTAACACTGGTTTACCCAAACTGGGAGCTTCTTCTTGTAATCCCCCAGAATCAGTCATCACCATGTAACACCGTTGCATCGCGCCTACCAATTCTTGATAGTCCAAAGGTTCAGTTAAAAATACTCTGTTATGTTCTCCTAAAATTTTCTGGAGGGGTTCTCTGACTGTAGGGTTACGATGGAGCGGCAAAAGTAATGCTGTATCTTGAAACCGATCCAAAATATCCAAAAACCCTTGAGCTATATCTGCGACTGGTTGACCCCAATTTTCTCGGCGATGAACCGTTGCTAAGATTACACGATATTTTTGCCATTCTAAACCTGGAATATTCAATTCTGGTTTTCCCTCGACTACCTTGAACAAAGCATCAATTACCGTATTTCCCGTATGATGTATCCCTTTAACGATCCCAGATTTTTGCAAATGTTTTACTGCCAGAGAAGTGGGCGCAAAGTGGAGCTGGGCAATTTGAGAAATTAACCGTCGATTAGCTTCCTCGGGATAAGGATCGAATAAATGATTTGTTCGTAAACCTGCCTCTACATGACCCACAGGAATACGCTGATAGAAGGCTGCTAAAGCCGCTGATAGAGCAGTAGTAGTATCTCCCTGTACCAATACCATTTGAGGTTGCAACTCTTGAAATAACTTTTCTAATCCCTGTAAACTACGGCAAGTAATATCTGTTAGAGTTTGTTTCGGCTGCATAATATCCAAATCGCGATCGGCTTTAATCCCAAACATTGTCATCACTTGGTCTACCATTTCCCGATGCTGACCTGTTAAAACTACCTGAGTTTTAAATTTAGGAGAATTTTGGAACTGGAGAATTACAGGAGCTAACTTAATTGCTTCGGGACGAGTTCCCACTGTAATACAGACTTGTTTTGGTAACTGAGACATAATTTATTTTTAAGAAAGAGAAAAAAGATACTTCATAACTGATAGCTAATACTATTTAATGATTAGAATCAGATTGAGCTTGCTGATATATGGCATAGCTCAACTGTTCCAAAACCTCTTTGTTATCTGGTTGAAACTCCAGAAGACGACAATAGATAGCGATCGCTTCTGACCATTTCTGTTGTGAAGATAATAACTTTACTAACTTTTCGTACATAGAAAAGTCATCTAATCCCAGTTCAACTGCTTTTTGATAAGAAGAGATCGCTTGGGATACCTGACCTTGTTGTTCTCTTACTTCCCCCATATTCTTATAAGCTTGAGTTAAATCTGGCTTAAGTTGAATGACTCGCTGATACTCGATCGCTGCTTGTTCTAAGTCACCTATTTGTTGATAAGTCTCGCCTAATTTCAAACAAGCTTCCCAAGAGTTATTTTCTGGTGGATTTTTTGAATGAGCGTTTGGTTCGGGTTGAAATTGATGGTTACTCAGTCGCAAAATTGAAGTAATTAATTCTTGCCATTGCCTCGAACTAGTTAAAAAATCAATATCAATTTTTTCCCCTCGATCAGCAGAAAACCTAGCAAAGCTAGTCAACCAATGAGGAATATTTTCTACTCGTAAATAAGGAGTATAATTTAGGGATTTTTGTAACAGCCTAACCGTTTCATCTAAAGCATATGCTCGGTATTGATACCAAGCCAGCCATACTAGAGTGTGGTATCTAGTCTGTGACTCCATTTGCCTAATCGACTTAGGTAAATCATCACGAGCGAAAAACTTATCTAATACTGCCTGTACATATTTAGCTTGTCTCAGACTATTTTTGGTCGTATTTTCGTCATGTTGTCGATAACAAACTGTGCCTTCTTTGAGCCACATAGTTTGGCAACCTGCCAAAGAAAGTCGCAAGATTAAGTCTACATCGTGAGATTGCCTTAATTCTTCATCAAAACCACCAACTTTTTCGAGCCATTCACGGCGAAATATCATGGCACTGGTGCGAACACACTTTCTTCTTAACCAAGTTTCAAGATTAAGTTCAGGTGCTTTGTGCCAAGGCTGAACTGTTTTGATATGTTTATTGTTCTCATTGACGATTCGCCAGCCAGTATTAACACATCCCAAATTCGGGTTTTCGCTAAAACAAGCTACTTGCTTTTCTAATTTTTCTGGCATTGACCAATAGTCGTCAGCATCTAGAAAAGCAATTAACTCACCTTTCGCTACTTTGATTCCAAGATTACGTGCGGATGCAGAACCTTTGTTTGTTTGATAGAGATAGCAAATCTCATCTTCGTAGGGTTTTAGTTTATCGCGGGTATCATCAGTTGAACCATCATCAACTACGATAATTTCGTAGTTGCTATAAGTTTGATTTAATATGCTTTTTATTGCAGCTTCAATATATTTTGAACCGTTATAAACTGGAACTACAATACTTATTAAGGGAAATTTGGTTGAGAATAAAGATTTTGTTAGATGATTATCATGCTCCCAACTTAATTCAGAAAGTTCTAAATTGTGTAAAATTTGATTTATTGTGTTCATTGTTTTGATGTGTATACAATTAGAAACTTGTTTAAAGCTCATTAAAAAGTCAAATGATCATTAAATATCAAGACTGAAAAGATTTTAACTTAGCTATTACCTCAGAATTATTGGGATTTATTTGTCGCGCAATCCTATAAAAAGAAACTGCGACATTTTTTTGCCCTTTAGCTTCATAAATTCGTGCTAGTTGGACATAATGTTCTGAGTTGTTTGGATTAATTTCTAAGGCTTTAAAGTATAAAGATTCTTGATCTGGTTTTACTTTTATTGCATCACTATAGAAACTCTCTGCTTGTTTTCGATCTGCTTCAGATCTTCGTCGAATAACATCGGTTAGTTTTTCCTGAGTTTTAGGTAATTCAGGAGTGATTTTCAAAGCAGTTTGATAAGCTTTTACTGCTTCATCCCAGTTTTCTAGATGAGTAAAAATATCTCCTAATTTATGATGTGCCCAATCAAAATCAGGTTTAAGTTTAAGAGAATAGTCAATCGCATCCGCTGCTTCTTGCCATTGCTTTAACCCCATTAAAGCTGAGCCTAATTTATAGTGAGACCAGGAAAAATTTTGATTTAAACTGAGAGAATGACGAAAAGCATTCACTGCTTCTTGCCATTGTTGCAGTTCTAAATGTGCTTCACCTAAATTATAGTGGGAAGAAAAGTTTTTGGAATTAATTTTAATAGCTTGTTGATAGTAATTTACGGCCTGTTGCCACTGCTTTTGTTTTTTAAAGACTTCTCCTGCATGATGACAAGCTTCCCAAGAGAGTGGATTATGTTCAATAGCGTTTTGATAGCATTGATAGGCTAATTCCCAATTCTCTTCTTTTTCTGCTGCTATCCCCATATCAAAATAGAGTTTACTTTTCTGAGATTCATGATTTACCTCTAAAGAGTTATCCAGAGAAAGGGAGACAGATTTTTCTATTGGTTCTATTTGATTGTTTTGGGAGAACTCTAGTGATGATGGTTTAGGAGTGGTTTGATTTACTGGTTGAGAGTTTAACTTTTGCGGCTTAACGAGCTTAACTGACCCTTGTTTTTGTGCTTCACTATCAATTAGATTTTGCAATTTATTATAAGCTTCAGTAAACCCTGGCCTTAGTTGAATTGCCCGACGATAACAAACCATTGCCAGTTGATTCTGCTGATGTTTGATAAAAAAATTACCTAGCTGACAATGTTTTTCTGGTGCTATTGTTTCTGGCTGTAAACTATATCCCTGATAAATTATCTCTGCACCTTTAAGAGTTTTGCCAATAATGCCATATACCTTTCCTAGTTTGATATAAGCTATAATCAAATCTGGTTCAAGTTCAATTGCTTGTTGATAATATGATATTGCTTGTTGCCATTCTTGCTTACGGCCAAAAAGATTCCCTAAATTCAATCTTATTGTTGAAGAGTTTGGCTCTTTGTTAAGCTGATTGAGATACTGGTTAATTACTAAATTTAGATGTGATTTTGTTTGATTATTTGATTTTTTTTGATTATTATTTGCTTGTCCGTCAAATTCTGGAACATTGATAGACTTTTTAGAAGGGAAATATTTAGTAATAGAGTTATTACTATTTGTCAATAATTTATGAATTTTTTTTTTTCCTGATTCAGTGTATTGATGATCTGATTCAGATTCAGCTTCTTGCAGTCTAATTATTTCTTGATAATAAAAACCTGCTTTTTTCCACTTGCCATTTTGCTCCAAAGCTTTGATCAGCTTGCGGTAAGCATCTTTAAAATTTGGCTCTAATTTAACTGCATACTCATAACAGGTAATTGCAAAGTTCACTTTACCTTCTTCCAATAAATCATCTGCTAATTGTAGATGTTGTTGTGGAGTAAAAATTTGTGGTTCTAAATTTAAGGCTCGTAAAAGACAATCTAAAGCACGCTCATCTTCCCCTAGTTTTTCCCAAATTTTGGAAACAGGAAGATACACTTTGGCTAGTTTAGGATTAATAGTTAAGGCTTTCTGATAATAATCAATTGCCTGTCTCCACTGACACTGCTTAGCATAAACACTACCCATGTTGGCATATACTTCCGCCAGGTTAGGATCTTTTGCTAGTGCTTTAGCATAATATCCCATTGCCTCGGCTATTTTGCCCATTTGTAGTAGTGAATTGCCATATACTTTGTAAACTTCTGCCAAATCCGGACAAATTTTTAAAGCTTCTTGGCAAGCATTAATACTTTCTTGCCAATGTTGATCGGTATAATAGACTATAGCCTGTTGTAAATAAATTTTTGCTACTTCTAGTTCAGTATTGTTTACGTATGTTCCTGGAGCAATTGCAGTCATTTTAGGAAGTACAATTGCCGAAGTTGATTTATTGAGGAAGATTTTATGATTTTGCCGGCTGCTATTATTCTCGTTAACTTGATTATTCAGACTATTTTCAACAAGCTCGAAAATGGGTGTATAGGCTGAATTTTGTTCTTGATTATTACGAGTTGTACCTAAAGATAGTGCTTGGCGATGATAAAAATCAGCTTCAGTTAAGTTACCCTGTTTTTTTAAAACAATAGCAAGAATATGATGAGCAACTGCTGATTGGGAATTTAATTCTAATGCTTGACGGTAATGCTCAATAGCTTCAGCCAGTCTGTTTTCCTGCTCTAATTTAATTCCCTGCCATACTTTTGATTCGGCTTGAGCTAAGGTTGTAAAATTTTGACTATTGTTAGTATTTTTGGTTGTGTTTTGATACTGTTGCGGCAATGAATCTGATATCGTACTAGATACCAGATTTTTTCTAGTATTGATTTTATTAGAGTTACCTAAACTTTTAAACCAATAAAAAATATTTCTCAACATTATACCAAGTTCATATCTCTAGAAAACATTGTTTCAACCATAACTTTGGCAGCTTAAATTGTTACCAACTAATAACTATTCACTTTTTTTCGAACAACATAATTATGAAAAGCAATAGCGCTGACTAACTTTGAAATCAATCTTTGAAATCAATAATTTAGAGGAGGTATTGTAATATTAAGCGTTAGTTTATTTACTCCATCAAATCACAAAAGTAATCAAGATTATTTGATTGAATCTAAATTATTTTGTATAATTCAGATTACTAATATAGCTCTTTTTTTCAAATTGGCAACTAACACTTTAAAAATTGAAAACATCTTGATTCCCTTGCATTGGAATTTTTTATCGTAACAAAGTAATTGGTTCAGCCAATTGGAAGAAAGCCCAGATCAAAATAGCCAGGCTACATCGGAGAATAGCCAACATCCGCAAAGATACATTAAATAAGCTCACTA
>JAAUYG010071410.1_pt1 | contig 20835 bp, 11 predicted proteins | sample 7278091 | NCBI WGS metagenome assembly JAAUYG01 (sample SAMN14350201, study PRJNA611818) | marine sediment metagenome | isolation source: surface marine sediment (0.6m) | place: French Polynesia: Moorea | collected 2018-08
CTATCCCGTTGGAGTCCCTGGGGAAGTATTTACGCAGCGTCGTGTTACGTTCGTTATCGAACACGAACAAAGCAACATTTGAAAAGACGAGGTAAAAACAGGAGGAAGAAAAAAATTACAACTAGATTGTAGACTTTTGCCTGCCAATCAGATAGTTTTGCGATTGACTCTGTGAAGCACGCTATCTTTTTGAGAAAGGCGATGTGAGCATGTAAAGGCCGAGTATACTCATGTATGCAAACTTGACACTGTTGCTGGATGCCCTTATCGCGCCCTTTATTCTCGCTTTGTTATTTTCAGCTGAGCTCATTGCATTGAGATTCGTCCGCCGTCGGTCCATCTGTCTATGGACTGGCATCAATTATCTCTAAATTTATTGCACTACTTCTTTGAAATTTTATTGGCTGGCCTGGGCCATACACCTTGACGTTTTACTTTATTTGGAATTCTTGAAAAAGTGCCTTTTTCACGTCTTTTATTCCTTCCGCGTTCGTTAAAATGGGACAATACAGACACTAAATTTTCTCTAAAAACGCTACTCCTACAAATTGCAGCCGAAAATTCACCATTGTAACAAAACCAAAACCGAAAGCCAAAGTTGTGGAAACCCAATTACCTGGAAACGAGCCATCGTAGAGAGAAGCGAATTGAAATTTGGATACCCTGGGTATTAATACAATAAATATGGGGTACCCTGACCTGGTAGTGATCAAAGTCATATGGAGGTCATTCGGTGCACTTTCCCTGAAAAGACTATTTTCAAAACGCTACTACTTCTACAGTTATGGTTTTCAATCAAACTGTGAATGATGTTCCTAGTGGCAGTCCGCATAAAACGTACTGTTTTGGGGTTTTAACTCTGCTTGACTGTGTCAGCAGAGTTCGTTGCCGTACTCGACCGTCCGTCCTTCGTCTGTAAAATGCGTTTTGTCGGAAACCGTCACGCGTTGCCAAAATGTTGTGGAAAGATAGCAAGCCTCTATATCTCAAGACCCCTCTGTTCCTTTTCCCAAAATTTTGCAATTTTGAATTTTAACTTTTTTTCTCGTTAACATAGGACAATATCGTTAACAATAGGACATGTACGTTCCACCTTCCTATAATTCAAAATGGCTCGCCGTGGAGCAAAACAGACATTTGGGATTCGAGGGAACTAGTAGAACATGTATGAGGTAGAATAGAATAAAAGTTTATTTAACATCGTAAGGTTCAAAGTTGTGGTAACATATATTGACACGTAATATTATCCGACGAAATTTCAGTCTGTTTCGCCTTTGACCTTTTATTGTTCAAGGTCATTTTGGGGTTATTAGGTGTACTTGTCTAAATAAATGGGCATGTAATTCGAAAACAGCTGGCCTTGAAGCCAACTGAAATTTGGACACGGCGATACTTGTAGCACATATAGGGGTTACCTTTAATGGTGTAGTTGTCAATGTTGTTTGGGGATTATTCAGCGCATTTGTCTCAAAATTGGTATGATAGACCATACAGTTGTACGTGTAATCTTTCAATTAACATGCATTATCTACTGCTATCGCCAAGCAGAACGTCAAGGTCCATGCACCTCTTATAGGTGCATGGACCTTATGGTACCTCATACAGGAACAAAACATCAGGCAGTCGATGTAATGTGCGAAACATTCCAGCTACAACCCTAAATTGTGTATCAAACATATATTTCCTGCATTAAAGTATAACATGTGCATCGTCACTATGGGGCGATTTTATGCTAACGCTCTTTTGCAAAGGGTGACACTTTGCTGAACTCAGTCAAACACATGTAGATACATGCACATTGTATATAAATGCAGTACGTAGACTGATCCAATTTATATGTACACATGTACATACATGTACGTGTACATTTACAATTGACATTCTTTTAGAGTCATGTGTACGGAATGACACTACTTTAGATGAACACTCTACGAAATGTGTATGTAATACATGTATGTGTGTACAACTGACGCTACATTGTGGATGGCATCGCATTCGCAAGTAGAAACAATGTACAGGTGGAGCTATTTATTTATGTGTTACATGTATTCGCTTAGTGGGAAGTACAGCCATTAGCTGTTGGTTTCATGTTTTATGCATTCGATGCCCATTTTAAACATCCTAGTCAGAAGTCACGATAACAGACTGGTAACATTGGCGCAATTAATCAGTACTTCTATGTTGTATGTAAGAATACTATAGTTAAACCTAACAGATCACCAAGTGTATATGTAACTTTTAGGCACAAACTTTATGCAGAAATACATGAATTTTGTTGAAAGTACAACATACATGTATAGTACATTATATGTACCAACGTATATGAGCATGTAATTGACTATCGTGCAGCTTGTCTCCTACGTCTTTTGCTGTCACGTAGCGTTCTGCATCGCAGTATGCTCCAAATTCTGAGCGTTCCCCGCGGGGTTCATTCGCCTCTGGTTAAATATTTTCTCTGAAATTACCATCTATTACGGTACAGCTCATCAGTGATTACACCTCGTTACCTTTACCTGTCACCTGTCTGAATGGCAGGCTAAATACACTACTTTCCCTCACAGCGTGGACGCGCGTGTTGAATTTCCATTAGCGACGATTACAAGGCGCTGAACTTTTCTAGATATGCTTTAATTGGTCAATTATAGCAATTACATGGTGTGTACGAGCGAAAGAAGAGCACATAGGGAGAACCAGACGAATTGTAAACTCAAGGGAATTTCCTTGTCGAAAAAAGAACCAGTTTACGCAATAGTCAAGGCCTGGTGCTTTTTTTTCTAGACATAAAATATTTATCCTTAATAAACAATTACATTGTCTCCTAAGCTGACTTTAAGCAAAGTGCATCATGTATGTTATTTGTTTATTTGATATAGCTTCATATTATGTTCCGGTATTGACAGTGGTATGCAAGGGTAGATTCCTCAAAGCGCTAACTCATAGTTTCTTTTATTTTATTCTGATGTAGAATTTAAAAAAAAATGAAATGATCTGATTTGAGCTCCTTTTCTTCTCGAGCGATGAGTAGCTAAATTTTTCCAAGCAGCGATCAGGCGATCATTAGGAAGGCACATGTACAACTGTATTGTCCTTTTGTCATGAAGGATAGTGTACTTTCCATATTGTACCGGTGACACAGAGTAAGAAAAAGTCCATGGATTACATTTCACGGCGTCTGTTGAAACACGCAGAACTTCACAGCAGATACACTCACTGAACTGCGAAAAACATCTCAGTTCCGCACTGGAGCATCTTATTTCTGAGATAAATGATCAATAGTAGAACATATTGTTGCCGTGATGAAAGGTGGCTAATTCTGCCGTTGTTCTAATTCCGTTTACCGTCGAGTATGCATAATTGTGAATATACCCTTTAAGCTTGTCAGCATGTATGATGTGATTATAATGGACAGGCAATCGAAAAGTGATTGATAACTTAAAATAGGTGGGTATGCGAAGACACCCACAAAGCTTTTACCCCAACGAGCCACAGAGTCGGCTACGGATGAATCAATGATATGTCTTGAATGGATAGATCAACATATCTCTCACACATGAATGACTGCCAGACGGACTAATGAGTACCTTGCTGGTACATGTATCCTGCGTCTGCCGAACCATTCTCTGCATGGCGCTTTGCGCCCGTCATGTAGGGGGGGGGCTCGCATGAACTGATATACAGCATACCGGTACATATACATGTACATCTGCCTATGATAGCTGAAGGTGAAGGGTTGAAATGTTAATCCTTGGAGCGTCATTATCTGATTCAGGTTCTCTCTTCTGGTGACATGACCAATCCGGTGCATGCAAAAACCTTTATCAACGTTCTCGATATATTTGGGAGATGGACAAATATTTTTAATGCGCTGCAGACGTCCTTTTGTTAAATGCATCAGGTAGCTGGTGTCCGAATAAACTTCTATAACATTAGTGGGACAATTAAAGTAGCTCTCTTTTTGGATATGATCAGCCAACCTGAAAATTGGCCTCGTAAGTTGCTGGTCAGTGGAAGTATATGTGTCTATGCAGCATGACAGGCTGGGCTGGTATTTTGGCCACAGTGGTGTGCCTTCCACGCCCTGAGTATTTTCAATCACCTCGGGCCTATCATTAGCCCTGCCCGCGACAAGTTTACAGCTTGACATAGACAGAGGACGATTCAAATGTGACAGTCTGTAGTTTATAAAGACATTAAATTCACAATGAAAGGATGTTTCGACTGCACGAATGCGGGGCGCGTCACGTATTGAATGAAGTTGGGGCAGCTGATAGGATGGAGAATCACAGAGTTAGACCACCTTGGTGGTAAAAAAAGAATGTACATGTAGTATTTGACAAGTATCATCGAATTGATCGTGAAATTTCCAACCACAGATAGCAGACTGTTTTTTCAAATATCCCCTACAGCAAGAGATTTACAATCGTAAAGATTGCATGTTTTCAACACAGTAGTGACAAGCGTATGGAACCTTGGACAGATATATTATATAAAGCATACGAGACTCTTAACACTTTGGACTACGCAACGTACCTACACGTTACATTACAATGTATGAGCTTCTATGTCTAGATGATTTTTCTTAAGATTGCTGAGGCAGAATGATTCGTAGTGTCAGAAACAAAGACTTGCCTCACATGAAATGATTTTACAGCCTCCAGCACAACGGTTGCATAAAGTATTACTTTGTAAAAGTGCGCTCGCACCCATGAACAGATCGGCAGATGGTGTTCATGAGCTGACTGTCATCGGCTTATTAAAACATCTGAGACTACCCCATTCTATCTAGTGTCATGTTTCCCTATCCTTGTGTGTGGTTGTCCTTACGGCTTTTCACAATGCACTCATTTGTGCGTGTGGATATGCACCTGAATTTGGCACTAGATCAGGTGAAATAAGTGACATGAAATCAGCCCCACACAGTTCGTGGCAGACGCGCGGGGTGCTTTACATGTGGTTCGACAGCAAAGTTATGCAAAGCAGACACCTGGAGCAGATTTTGTTTTCTTCCGTACACTGAGAAATGTTTGTGAGCCACTGCGGGTAACCATAGGGACACTTCCTGACCGTGTCTTTGCCACTCGAGGAACAACACCACGCTTACATGCACCGTAACACCTGTGCAGGAAGAGTCCCCACTAAGCATGAAACGATTTCCAGAACGCGAGATGATTGCGATATATCTCTCTCTTCAATTACCACCCATTGTCTAAACATATTGCGCTAAATAGATATCAGACTTTTTTTTTTTGGCTTTCAGAGCATCTATAGATATTGGTCCCATTGTTTTGATGCGGTTTTACATAAGACCAAATAACGAATGGTTAACCAAACAAAGTCAAACAAAGTCCTTTACATACTTTACGTGTAGGTAAAGGAAAGATGCAGGCAATATTTCGGATGCCCGATGCCCATGGATATGGTACAGGGTGTTCCTTAGCAGCTGCTTGAAATTCCTACACTCCCCGTTTACAGAAACGGTGATGAGAGTGCTGATGAGTTGGATGTAACACGGTGATATATAGGGTTAGCAGGGTTATCTGCACGGGTCCATTTTAATGGCTAACCATTTTTATACTTTACACATATGTATAAACTTCGTAGCCGATGTAAGATCCAAAAGGATTCGTGGCCTTGTTCGATACAGCAAAAACGTCTGGCTGCTGTTGTGTCTACGAGACAGTAAAACAACATCAATTGAAAACAAATGGCCTGTTTTGACGCGACCTTTGAATTGTCGTCTTCTGGCTTTGTTTGGGTAATCACGTGACCCGAGGACCCAGTCGGATTGGCGCCTCGTTCCGTATCCCGGCGACACAAAGAGAGAAATCGGCGAGAATGACAAGACAATTACCATGATAGAAATCAGAGGCTGTCCCTTCTGGGGCGCTCGCGACATAGGAGGAGGTTGTCATGGGTAACAGAAGACACATCAGTGTCCATTAACTTGTCACTGGAAATGTTGATGTATATATGTAGCAATAGCACAGCCCTAGGAAGTAATCACTCATACAAGGCTTCTCTGTGTAGCTTCAAACAAGTGGTGACGTATCTATAGTAAATACATGAAGATGCATATGTACGCTTGATTTATGTAGTAGGTGTTTAAACAAAGTTGTGCCATCTAAAATGCAGTATGGTATTTCTCGTCTGAATGGGCACCCCATTAGATAACAATGTAAGAAAGGAAATAACCACGTATTGCTTGGTGATTGGTTATTACACCGTTAAAACCATTTAAATTTACCTAACAATATTTTGGCTACATCTTATTATTATCGACCTTATTATTACTATAAATACTTCGGAAAGGATATTTGAGTTCCTAATTCTATATGAACCTCTATCGAAAAAATATAGCTTTGAGGCAGTAACACAAAGCAAAGTAAAAATTTTCCGTTGAAATTCTTGTCCAGCGTTACACCTGGTACCTATACTGGAACTATTTGTTTTTCCCTACCACATACATGTGCCACAAAATGAAGAGGTGTTAACGTTATACATGTACACAGCCCAGTCGTGCAGTGTATATTGTACTTTATACCAGTTGCTAACCTTAAGTATGTAAGGTTACACACATATACATTATTTTGGCATTTCTGTAGTTTTCAATCAGGTACATTGTACCTTATGCCGGGGCAGAGTTTGTCGGAAAGTGAGAAGTTAAAATTCTTAAATTCGAAACTATATAGACTATCCAATGAAATGTTGCATCGTCGATTTTGGTTTCGAGGTGACATTCTCAATAAATGGCAGCCAGGACTTCTGCAGCTTTTACACAAAATAAACACGCCATAACACATCGCATGAGGTGGAGCAAAACCAGAAGGACAGTAAAAGGATAAAAAGGAGAAAGAAAGACGACCCACGGCCGTTATCTCGCACGACAAAAACGATTCAATACACTTTTAAGTTAGTACAAAACACGCAGGTTGTCTGAAGCTTATCGCAGAACTCGGAGATGTCATATCTGTGTACTTGCACCTATACTGTGGTGCTTATCTGTCAGGACCCATTGTCCATACGACATGTGTGTGTTGCTGTGACATGGTGAGGTGTCGTGTAACAGGTTATTATGCCAATGTCACACGAGCTGCTGGCAGGGAGGTGTTCTTCGCTGGATGATACAACATGTATTCTATCTGCTGTAAAGCAGGCCTCATGCGCCATGCATCACCATGTATTGATTTTGAAATACAAGTAAACATGCATCTGGAAGATCGTTTGATAAAACATTAATGTTGGTGATGAGCCTGTAAACACTTTGAGAGAGAGAGAGAGAGAGAGAGAGAGAGAATCTCTCTTTACTTGAGAACACTACTACCTCTATCAAATCATCTTGATTGCAGACTTATACTAAAAGGATTCCAAAGGATACAACCGGCCTTTCTGTGTTCCGTTCTTGTCTTGGACTCTAACATATGACAGATACGTAACCACCACATTGCTACAGTTCTCAGAAATTCCAAATTGTCGGTCGGTGTTTTATCGCTGCCCCTTACCCCAATGCAGAAGCTACTGTTTTTTAAAGGACTGTTGTCTTTGAAAAAAATAGATTGGCGTAATTTTTCCTTGGAGACTGAAGTACATTGCAAATCACAATGCCCACGAGAAACAATGGAGACGGACTATGATGATACCACCTACACGTGCATGTACATTACAAAGGACTCGTGTTGGGATAACTCTAACTGCATTTACCTGAGTGTATGACTTGCATTTTCAGTGGTTCAGGTTGGTGGGAGGGTTGCATAATTGTAGCCTGACCCGTTATGGGTGCTGCTCAGTCTGACGTACAGATACGATGTCGAATGACTATACTACATTTACTGTAATCACATGTAGATTACACAGGGTCACAAGGGTGCAAATGACGTTTCGTTCCGAGTTTCACCTGAATGTCATTGCCTATTTTTTCTACATGACGTACGTACATTGTGTAATGTAAGCATTTTCCGGCGTTGGTAAAAGCGCAACACTGATATGCATACTAAAAAAAATCAGGTAGTGGGTATATGTTTTGCTTTCTAATTAACATGATGCGCCTGCGAAAACTTGCTGGGTGATGTAATTTGGATTCTGAATTCAGTATCACGGGACGATAGATCATGGTTGGAGGGGCAATAAACTAGGTAATATGACATTTGATTGACACTATAAAGACCCGACTGAGCCATAGTAGTCCCATTCATGGAAATGCTGCACTCGTTGTCTTCCGTAGAATAAGCTGTAAACGCGTCCAAGTTTAGGTTCAAATGCTAACCAAGGAATGCCGTTGCCGCTGCCTCCGGTGATGACGAGCTCCGTGAACGAACCGTTTCCGAGAAGAAGCCGCTTTCCGACGACATATCTCACATAGGATCATAATTATATCCCTGTTAAATGTGGTCAGTTTAATTGTTTAGAACGTGGGTGTTCTAATCTTTGCCAAAACAATGCGACACAATTGTTCTAAACGCGACTGCTAGCTGTTGATGGGTACCCCACTGGTACGAATTGCTTCTTGGTACGTTGTATTTTTAGATGCAAAACGCGCCGAGACAGCGCATCAGCGGCCAAGTTCCGCCGAAAGGACTGAATCACTTAGATCATATCTGTAATAACTGGAATGAAAAGTCAACACGGTGAATATTAGCTGTATAGAATTCCATCTTGATGATAGATCACAGTAACATTATACCCTATCTCCCCGCCTGTCTCGCACGGAGGGCGCTGATGTTAACTCGCTTCACATGACGCTCCACGGTGCAACGAAAAAAATGCACGCTTGGCAATTTACGACGAAACGGTCCCGTAATAAATCGTTCTAATTTGGTAGGGTTCTTGACAAATTGCGTATATTCATCAGCCACAAACTAAGACATTTATATGTGTCGCTTTGCTTTAGTGCATAGGGGGGACTAGCCCTGGCCCGGGGTGGTGTCATGTAATATATAAGTCCAGACAACAAACTATGGCTGTTTAGTTGTGACAAAAAGAGGTGGTGCATACGGAATCGCCTTAAAAGGAACGGACATTTTGCATCGATTGTGTTATCACTCGACAAGGCCCCGATCATTGACGCGGGAAGTAAATCAACTTCAACGTGTAAGCTGAAAGCATAAAGATGAATTGTCTATATGCAGGTTAACAGACTTAGAGGATACAAGCCTAAAGGAATCGATGAAAGATGAGCTCCGCACATATTATACAGTGCAGTGGACATGCAAGAGGAATTTCCGAAAGTCAGGAACTTCATTTCATACCCATTTCAAGTCCCACCCGGCCCAGTACGCACCGATACACCGGGTCCCGTCTTTCAAATCGGTTTTCCCACCGTGGCTTAATTACATTCGTCACCCAAGCTTCCCACACTTTTGTGCCGTGCGTAAATGGCTCCATGCCTTCGTCACATTCCGGCACCGATCGGACTCGATTCATTGCTGACATCTTGTTGGTTTATCCGAATAAAAGGGGACCTCAACGTTTCCGCACAAAACTGTCGACGGCGGTTTGCAGGTCATTGAAGCACAACAAGCGTGAACAATTCGCGCGGTCGGCAGGTGTAGCGTGGGGGTTTTGTGTTGGGGCAAAGAGGCAATCGACCCCAGGCCTTTCATATGTCCCTGCCGGGCGGTTTGCTGCGCGTTTGGGGTTTGTGAAAAAAATATATAAACGTCGCAAATAATAACTTCTGCAATATGCTTTTCTCGGAGTTCCGGTGTCCGTGGCATACCATATTAATACCCATTTTACTTTGAATCAGGCAGTAGCGTTTCAACTGCTAAACATTTAAGATACTGGTACATGTATGTTATGTCGGAATATTAGGACATAATATTCTTTGTCTTGTAGTAGTAGTAGTAGTAGTAGTAGTAGTAGTAGTAGTAGTAGTAGTAGTAGTAGTAGTAGTAGTACATGCAGTACTAGAAGAAGAAAGAAGAAGAAGAAGAAAGAGAAAAGAGCATGATCGTTAACAAAGTAAATTTAAAAGAAGACAAAATGAGCATTACCAATAATAAGCAGCATTGGGTGATAAGACAACTGTGGTTGCAAATAGTAACAAATAGAAACCACATTAAACATATACGATGAATAACTATGGAACTCGTTCACAGGCTTTCACACCCAAAGTGTTACTAGAGGTACACGGCCGTCCAGAAAAGTAAAGACTCAAAAGGGAGGAAACATGTGCATGGATGCGACGCAGGTGTGCCAAGAAAACTCGATGTCACGTACCCATGAATGGACAGTAGGAAGAAGAACATGCAAGCAGGAAGAAGGCGAGGAAGGAAAGGCACCCTGACCATCCCTACAACACCCTCGCCCGGGGGCAGGTACATTGTTGTCCTTAGGCTAGCCGGTATATCCTATCAGCCTCCTCCCCCCACCCCACCCACACCCCCTTCCCGAATCTCACCTTCACTCCGAACACACTTGCCTCGACCACTGCTGCCAGGCCATCGTTATCATAGGGAAACAAAAAGACCAGAGATATCTGAAATCTGAGATTTGGCTGACCTCCGATGAATGCCGGGTACATTTACCCAGGGGGGAGACAGAAATGCGATGAGCATAAAAGGGAAGGGATGGTTTCCTTTATGAAAATTGCTCCTGGGCGCAATAGTAGACGCTAGAGGTCGCGCTCGTCAAATGGAGAAGAATGATGTTGAGGGTGTACTGGTACGTGCACAAGAGAACTAAAGGCTGTGCTGCTTTTTGTCCAAAGGAGAATTCAGACGAATGTAACAAGACAAGGCAAAGCAGTTCTGTTTTGCTTCTTGTTTGCTTTTGCTATTGTAACCCGACGTATTTATGTTACGTTAATCTGCCAGATGGGCTTGGGCTGAATCGAGTCGTGTTTTACGTGATCGCCGATATTTGTCAAGCCCAAGCCGCCGATGGCAAGTCTGGCATGTGCGATCAGGTAATAAGGGAGTCGTTGCTAATTACATATGTAGGGAATTTTGTGAACTCATTCGACCGCTTTGCTTGTTGTGCCAGCTTAGAGATACACTGAAGAGCAGATCAGATAAACATACCAAATCAAATACTAGTGGGTATACACTATCTACACTGTATGTACCACATTAATACAAGTGTGACGAGGAAAAGTTCCTAAATGTATTCTGGCATTCATTGGAAAACTCTCAAGGCACAGCTTCGGTTCCAAAATATATTTCTTTTTCTTTATTTGTTGTGAATTCCACAGCCATCTCTTTAACCCCGGACTACACTCGGTTCCCAAAGACTAAGAGAATACTCCCCCAGACCCCGCGGGTCTCGTTCAGTATACGAGAATGTTCTGTCTGGATTGCGTTCATCATTGCCGATGTTTATCATTGCAGTTTTCCTCAAAGCAGAAATGCCGGTGAAATCTACTTAGGCCAGACATTAATAAAGATTTCTGTCACACAACACAGCATCTGGCACTTTAAGGGTGGGACCTTACTAAGACCCCGGTGGAGATAAAACAGAAATGTTATTGGTCAATTTTTCAAAGCAAAAACTTCAATCATATAGAACAAAGAAAAAAAAAAGAAATGTGATATGATTATTCGTAACATGTGCGTGATATTCCATAATTTTTGCAGGACGGATTTGAGGTTAAATTTGTGGTCTCACACTACAAGTACGTGTACATGTTAAACTGGCTGTTATTATAGTAATTATTTTGGCAATCATGGTGAGCTATTTGCGATAAACCTGTTGAAGGCCCTTAATTTCGGTCTGACAGTATGGACTAATGTTACATGGCATCTTCTGTTAACAGATGTAATGTACATGTACATGAACTATAGGGATGGATGGCATTATACCACCGTTTGACTCGACAATTCACTCGACTTTTTCATGATGTCCCTCCGTTTCTCCATTGACTTTCAGCTTTTGCCATGGGATGGCGTTGAACGAAGTCAATGTCGCATCTTCTCTTGCCTATTATCGGTTTGCCCCCAGGGGCCGCCAAGAGTAGTTATCGCCCTTGTTTCGGATGGTGCACCCCCTGTGGCAGGGGTGGACAGTGTCATGCCATTCTCGCGAGTTTATGTCTCTATAACGCTACACGCTTCGTCTGTTCGGAGCTTTCCTAAGACTTCCAACGTAGGAAGATCTTAGCAATTTGGTGTCGTTATATGAGTGTCGCTTTAAGAAATACGCTAAAATCTGTCTGCAGAAATAACCCCATCTTACATGTAGAAACAAGGGCTTTTCAAGGCTCAGTCCCCTGGGTGATTCCTAGTCATAGTGTCTACTATCTCCGCACCCCCTTGTTATCGTCCTGTGGCCAGTGACCTCACAGCGTGGTATCGAATATATAGTATTCTCCAAAATGCGACTTGATTTTTAGAGATTCGGACGCACACTTAAACCTACTTGCCCATAATTATCCTGTAATAATAAACGCAACTCTACTGTGGCCACAAACGTATCATGTTTCCATTTTCTAAAGTCATAAATAGTGCATAACAGAACAGATCCCTTTACACGGTACGTTAAATATGTACCTGTCTTTGCCTAGTCTCTCTCTCTCTCTCTCTCTCTCTCTCTCTCTCTCTCTCTCTCTCTCTCTCTCTCTCTCTCTCGTAATTTACCCTCATTTTGGGGGGGACAAAAACAGTGAAAACTCCGGAAACATCGCAGAATTGTGCTCCGCTCTGCAACTCATAACACAGAAGAAGTGGAACAAAGTCCCAAGGTGGCAATCCGAACGTTGGGCTTTCGACGGAACGGATTAGAACCAAAATGCTGCGTTCCGTATCAAGAACACAGTCACTTGGATCAGGATGGAAAGCCTTCTCCCCTCCAGAGATTCCACCGCGCTGAAGAATGAAAAGGGGGAGACTAAAGCGTAACGGATAAGGGCAAGGAGATCAATGCGAAGATAACTGGAGAGAAGACATCTGCTTCCCTTTTCCCTAGTCTGTCAAAGAAAAGCAATATCTAAAGGGTTCTTGTTTTCCCTTTTAGCTCAGAGCAATTTCTGAAAAAAAGTTACAGGTAATCTTAAAGGCAAATTGATCCATTAGTCATTACTGGTCTTAAATTATTTGTGTTTGGTCTGTCCAGAATCCATGGCGCTGCCAGCTCTCCAGTGTATACCATTTCTCTCAATTCAATTTCTAATCATGTCATTATATAGTGTACCTAGTCCTACATGTAGATATGTATACCCAAATAATTATCGCCGTTAATTGGAATCAGCAACTTTTCAGTTAAATCGTCTTCTTTTTCGCATTTCTTCTTCCCCCTTCGGTTGTCTTTTCTTCTTCTTCTTCTTCTTCTTCTTCTTCTTCTTCTTCTTCTTCTTCTTCTTCTTCTTCTACTACTACTTCTTCTTCTTCTTTCTTTCTTTCTTTCTTTCTTTCTTTCTTCGTGTTCGTTTCTGTTGGCCTTTTCTTCTTCCACCTGTTCGTTTTTTTTTTCTTTTCACTTCTCCTTACTCTTTTTCATTATTTTGTTTATTTATTTATGATACCTAATCAAATTACTTCCGCACAGTGTTCGTACTAGATACATGTACCCCTGTAACAAATTTATTGAACCCATTACATCCACCGAACGCACAATGTCCTTGGACTACCTTATACATGTACCTCGCCACGAATCAATTCTTTACCCAGCCCCCACCCCTTCGTCGACTGAACAAAACTCGAAAGTTTAGAGTGTGTCATATCAATTAGCTGCAAATGATCACAGTGTACAGAACCCTGCCTTCTGAATGCGAGTTACAGGCGTAGATACCGCCCTCACCATTCAAATACATATTAGTTCGGTACTAGGTGTTGATAGCCAGACGCCTGCTAGGAGATTTAGAATGAACCGGCTTCGTTTTTTTGGTGAAGACATCGGCTCTAAAATACACCTGATCTATTCGAGAGCAATCGGACCAACCAAGACGCAGCGGCATTTTGCATGTTTGAGGGTATATAGGAAGAAGAAGGCGCGAAGGAAAAAAAAAGAATGAGGTCTATATGTTACCAAAGTGGGTTGCCTTGATTTACTGACTGTACTTGGTCGTTTGCTAGCATGATTGATTTCTAGGAAAAGAGATAACTGACTGCAACGAGTCTTGAACTTGGTACTGAATAGAGAGGGCAGCAGGGGAGTTCCCTCTCAATAGCGAGAATTAGGTGAATGCCCTATATCTAATATTAACGAGGAGCAGTAATGCAGGGTTACTTGAAGTCGATTATGGGGATGTTGAAAGAAATCCATAGTGGGAGTAGGAGACTTTTCCTAAGACGATAGCATAAATAAAGTTTGAGCTGTCGGGAATTTGGCTACCATTGTCCACTTTCCTTGGTTAGGGAAAAGAACTTAAGTTCATGAACCACGGTTACCGTGTTACTGCTTAATAAACTCTGTACTTTGCAGCTTTGTAGGGGAGGGATTTAAAAAGCACGAGCTTTACTTCAATAACACGCACACATGAGCATCACAATTCTTGTTTCGAGTATTGCATCAAGAGTGCGTACACTGTATACATGTACCAGCATCAGGGTAGAGTTTGCCAGAAATATCCCCGCATTACGGAAAACAAAGTGACGTGAGACTCCGGCGAGTTTTCCTTGGGATTGATATTTAATATCTAAATATCTCCACTCTAGTCCACGGTAGTAGTACATGTGTAGTTGGGGAGGAATATTGGCATGCTTCAGACGGTCGCATGCACCAGATCTGTTGCCTGAAGCATATTACATGCTGGTATCTCTTCGCACGTTTTTTTATCAAATGATTCTTAAAATCATGGGGGGGGGGGGGGGGGTCCGTACCGTATTTATATGAAAAAGTCGCAGATTAAATAAATACACTTCGCTATATATAAAGTATGAAATCACAAACTGAAGCTATGGAATGCTATATAGGCTTTTTGCTTGGCTCGAAATATGAGATGCAGCGTGCTAAGGGGAAAATGTACAACTGTAATACTTTGAATGTACATGTATTGGGGATGTAGCATTCTTAGACACACTATCCAACAATATCCGTTCGGAGATGACGGAGATCCGGTAACTTTGATATGAAACCCGCAAATAAAAAAGAGGTCCATGGACCTTGACGACCAACTTGACGACAACAGTAAGTATGACATTAACAAATTTGCACAAATATTCCTTGATAGCAGTTTTGAGACAAGTGTGCCGAATGACCCAAAAATGAGCTTGAAAACAAAACTAAAAGTTAAAGGCACAACATTCATGTATGTGTTGCTAGACCATTTCGCTCAACAGCTAGCCATTGTCAAGTTGCAAGCCATTTTAAGATAAGTTCACTGAATGACCCCCAATAACATTGACCAAGATCAAAGATACCCACATATCAGTCTGTCACTAAAAGTCCCAAATTTCAACCCGTTTTGCTGTACGAGGTTCCGTTTTTCGAGTTAGTTAATGGCCATTTTGAGACAAATGCGCAAATTGTCCCCAAAATAACCCTGACCACTACAAGGTAGACGTTAGAGATATTTAATATATCTGCCATATTAACTTTGACCACAGGCAGTAATGTAACTTTTCGCAAAGTGTCATAAAAGCTTAAATGTTAAAAAATCAGAATTCCAAAACTAGCATTTGTGTGGACTGTCACAGGGAACATCGTGAAAGATCATGACGGTAGGAGTAATATATTGAAAATCGTATTTTCGGAAAAAATCGTAAGTACATCGAATGACCCCAAATTGACCTTGAACCATTGAGTGCCAAGTACCTCATATCCCCATATATACTGTACATTTATACACGTACTACTTGACCTCAAATAACCTTGAACACTATAAGGTCAAATGTACCCAATATACTTGTTGTAATATTACACTCGAGTTCCAAATATCGGCCTCTTTCGCTCTACAATGGCTCGTTGTCCAGACAATTGAGGTTTGGGGTTAAATGTGACAGAGTCGCAGAGAAAATTCGTAAAAAACTGTAAATGCCCACAAATCTGAAACTAAAATTTATGGGAACCACCACCAGTAGCCTGCAAAAAAATTGTCTGCAGAAGCTTTATTACTGCAAGAGTAAGCGTTTTGAAAATTTTGACAGGGCAGCAAATGAATACAGAAAGATCTTAAACAGTTCAAGGTCAAATGTACACGTACTAGTGATCTCCCTAAATCCCAAATTTCACTCGGTTTGCTCTACCGTGAACGGATTTCCAGATGCAGGTGGTTCTTCGCTATTAATGATTCTTTATTCACCAGGCAGTGTGACAGTCATTAATAAACCTCTCGCCGCCATGGAGTTGCCTTTTACACAAATAATTGCAATATTTAGTTCTGCAAATGATTACAATATAAATTTAAATATCCCATTTTCAATACCTTTGGTCAAAGTCAAAACTTCAAAAATCCTCAATCAGCTTTTATGAAACCCAGCATGGGGGACCTGTAAAAGGAAATAATAACTGTAGGAGGAGTAGCATTTTGAATTGAAATGTTTGCTCTCATGGGATTCCATGTTAAAGAAAACAAAAAGGGTAAAATTTTGATAATGAAAATGTTAGAAATACCCGCCCAGAAAAAGAGAAAAATAAAATTTAAAAAAAAAAAAAGTAGTTTGGAGATTCCGTGGATAGTTATCTTTTAACGAAAAACTGGCATTAATTCGTTTCACGGTTTCGGAGAATGCGCGTTGTATGGTCTAAAACGACGGACGCCCGCGCCACGGTAATAGCTCAGTTGAAACTATCAACCAAAGCTAAAAGCTATCCCTAAATCGTAAACTGCCTATAGTGCCGCTGTAGATGTTTTTCTCTTTTGATCAGCAAGTGCTTCAATAATAAATATTCCTTCCCCCTGAAAGATACCCGACAAGTGTGCAACCTCCCGGCCTCCCTCAACGGGAGTCCGCTACCACGGTATTTGGCCGCCACCCACAGACAGTGTCGCCTCCCCACCCCAGGGAGCGGACGGAAAGGTGTAAGGAGTTTTAGAGAAGGAAGGAGTGAGGGAAAACGTGCTGCTCAGAGTACTGGGATCTGATCAAAGGAGGATAGCCTGGGGAAGCCCATCGGCAGTATCGCTATGGGACGAGAAGGGTTGAACCAATGTTCATTGCTACTGAACTGCAGGGAAAATCATCCAATCTCCGATAAAAAGCCCGATGATTGTTTACGTCAGTGTACTTTTAATAATATACTAGCTTTTTTTAGGAGGCGGGGGAGGGGACTTTCCATAATACATTATTATTAATTGACATCCACGGCCGAATAAATCTTGCTGTCAGGGCGCCGATGGTTTTCGTAATCAACTTTTTAAAAACTTTTAAGTTGAACAATGTGTAGTTCACGCATTATCATGTATGCAGATTTTGGAAGCAGAGCTTTTTGTTTGCCAATGCATTACTTGCTAATTATATTAGTTGTTTATTAATTTAACAATTCATTTTTACTTGCAGTTCCGGACATACCAAACATCATAGCGAATGCTGGGGAATTGGAGCCCGGAGCCGTGCCCAACATGGGGGACTTCATTTGGAGCAGTCAAACCGTGGCGGCAGGGGACACCGCCGTGCTTCACTGCAGCTTTGACGCCATCTTCTCTCAGCTCCGAAATGGCAATGTATGTTGTACAGTGAATAACTAGTGAATGCCAATTCATTCATTCATTCATTCATCCATTCATCCGTCCACCCATTTTTCAGCGATTCTTTTTCGCCTCAGCTGATATGCTACTAGCCGAGGTCATGGCATGGACTTGCTCCTGGGTCCGTCCGTCGTCCATCCGTCCATATATCAAGCTGAATTTCTTTGAAACTGTTGGGGGTCCTATGTGGATCGAATTTTATGTGCGAGTTTCTCTTGTCAATACATGTACATCCAGATCATTTTGAGTTGTGAAGGTATGTTCATTCTTCAATACAGTACATGTATGTTTTACGCACGTCGGACAATATGAGAGCGAAAATTGAAACCATTTGTTTTTTTTTGGGGGGGGGGAGGTTACAGACTCCGTGATGGTGGTCCCCCTAAAATTATCTTAAGTTTTTTTTTTTGGAATTTTGAAAGTTGGAGATTGATCAATATTATTACTTTATAGCTTGTTCTCAATGGGAGTTCAAACTCCTCATTTCCTGAAAAACGTCAAATCAGCGAACGAGGCACTTTGGGCATGGAATCTGCAAGGTCATTTTGGGGACATTCGGTTCACCTGGCTCAAAATTGATTCACAATCTCGAAACGCGCATCGCAGAGCCAGTCAGACGAAATTTGGGCCTCGGCTGAGTGTGTGAGAGATGGACAGCGATAGTTGTCACCTGGAGCATGTGCAGGCCATTCAGAGGTTATTTGGTGCACTTTTGTCAAAAATTGGGCCATGATTTGAAAACGACTCGTCGTAGAGCGAAACAGACGAAAATTTAGGCTTGGGGGTATATGTGAAGTGTACAAGGTTACGTTTGACCTCGAACATGCCGTGATCATTTTGAGATTATTCGGACCACTTCTCTAACAAGCATCTCCTAAACTTCTTCATTTGTTAGAACAGATTTCATGCTTTCATGTTACATTTATTTGTTGTGGGATGCAAATTATAACGCAGAAGTCTTGTTGCATGAAGACCACATGTGATTGATATTGGCAGAATATAAAAGACTCTGGACCTCTTGTTTTGTTGGTCCGTTCCAATGGAAGGGACGACAGAACAAAACCAGGAATCAGCAATTTGAAAAAAAATGTAAACCAATTTAAAGCACTACCATGAGAAACAAACTGTTTGTGACGGAAATATTGACATCTTTCACTGACGGTAAAGATTTGGTTTGGAAAACCACAGTATGTTTAATGTAAATGTCTACATTGTGCTAGGCTACCATTTACCTATCTGTAGGATGCGTTAAGTAACAGCATTATCAGCACTGCTGTGAATTAATGGGTCAAGGGTGGAGCCCTATGTGTGTTTAGGCGTCAGCCACACCTCAAGCTGCGCCACTGATGCTGGCATTCTGGCGTGGAGATCCGATGATGGCGGCCCCTCACAATTACCGCCAAAACCCAATACACTACCGTGACGTTTTGTACGTGGGATTATCGTCCAAGGTCCGCGGATTGATTTGGTGCATGATTTCCGTTGATTTGCCGGAACTTTTTGGCAGAAGAAATCCATTAGAGCACCGGAAGCGCTTCCCTCTAGGATACGTTTTATCGTGTTGCCATTCACCCCTTACCACACCCTTCAGCGAATAATGTGCTCACCTCAGCAACATTTCGTTGCCGATCGATCGATGCATGCTGCCCCGGGTTGCTGCCTCAACGGAATCTCTCCAATAATCCATGTCTGACATAACTATGTGGTATAGCATGCACCCGTGTGAAATTAATTACTTAACCTCTGTAAAAAAAAAAAAAAAAAAAGCTCGCCGGATAAATGGCACGTAAATGTATATAACGCAAGTTGATGGTCTTGGCATGTGATCATTGCTTTGGGGGAGATTCACCATTTGGTAGTCTGTATAAAAAACACAAATCGAGTCGTCTCAACTCTATATGTTATACATGCAGATGTACATTATACCGGTATGCATTACTATGACCCGTTGTATTTAGCTATCAACGAACCGCAGTGATGCGATCGCAGGTCTGCAACTTCTAGGCGGCTTAGGAAAGCAATTTCCCATTCTGCATTGTTCGGGGCGGGCAGCATAAGGCTTCTGCCTTTGAAAAGGACCACTTAATGGACCTGTCCACCTACTGAATGGCCCCCAAACATTGCCAAAGCTCGTACAACCGGATAGCGACAACGCCTCAATTCGAACGACAACCATCCCCCAGAGAAAAAGGATGAAGGGAGGAATGAGCCTTTTAGCTTCTTCTCGCACCCTTTCCGAAATTCACGCTAATTATGCCGAGGATTAAAAATTTGTTAAAGCTTTCAAGGGAGAGCTGCGATGGTGCAAAGATAGCAAAGCAGACTGGAACAGATATAAAGGCAATCATTCCCTGCACGGTACAGTGAGCCAACCGCAGGAAAAAAAAAAGAGTGGGCGTTTTGGGGTTTTGATGAAGCATAAAGTCAAGAGAGCGACGGTAGGACAAAAGCCAGGGGCTTTATATTCGGAAGCGACAACAAGCGAAGCTACCACGAACTGATAACCTGGTCGTTCTCTGCAGCAAAAACGGCGACAGGTAATTAAGTGTCATTATGCCGGCCCTCAAAGACTGACTTGGAGGAGTCTACTTGTTTACCTGTACGCGCCGCGGGAGTGCCTCGGGCACGTCGTCGACCAGGCGTAATTAACCAGAGCAATCCCTAAGCAGTCTTTGTAGGAGGAAAGTAGTTGACGTCGCCCCCTCCATCCTAGCCTTTAGGCTTTTCCTGCCTTGGCCAACCTTGCTTGTTACTTGGGAGGACAGAACTACGAACTATGATTGCAGCCCTAAGGAGATGTCTGTAGGCTGAGAAGTACGGCGCAGAAAGAACAGCGTGTACGTGGGATATCATTGCCTTGGTTGCGTACACAGAAGACCCATGTACAGAAAAAAGATGGACAGAAAGTTGGCTAGGGCTGCACGAGATGTGAAGAAATAAGTCACGGTTACATCTAAATCGACAGAGCCAGCTGATTATCTACGCATTTACAATGCTTCGTTACGCATACATTGGTGAAAAGTAACATCGACATGAACATATAAGGAAAGTGCAGGACACCGAAAATACGGCCAATAGAGGTTTCATCTACTCATAAATAAAGCAAAGACAAAGAACAAACCTCAAATAGCACAACCACATCTTTGACTTTTTTTCTGTCGTTCGACTTCCTTTCAAATTGACAGTCACTTTATTACCCGTGCTATACCCTACCTGTGTGTACAGTTGCACCACTACTTCTAAAATGCCACGAGCTTAAACATATATATTGCGTCAGC
>JAAUYG010030477.1_pt1 | contig 20834 bp, 20 predicted proteins | sample 7278091 | NCBI WGS metagenome assembly JAAUYG01 (sample SAMN14350201, study PRJNA611818) | marine sediment metagenome | isolation source: surface marine sediment (0.6m) | place: French Polynesia: Moorea | collected 2018-08
CCCACCCCCCCCCCCCCGACCCCCCCCCCGGCAACCCCCGCCCCCCCGCCCCGCCCCCCCTCGCCGCCCCCCCCGCCCCCCCCCCCCCTCCCCGCCCCCAGCCCCCCCCGCCCCCCGCCCGCAGCACCCCCCCCCCCCTCGCCACCCGCCGCGCCCCGGCCCCCGCCCCCTCCGTCTATGGCGGCTTTCCCTACTGATTTACTGCAACCATTTACACGTGCCATTTATAAAAGCGTTTGTGTGTCTTCTATTTTTATAGAAGTGTCTTCTATTTTATACTTTAATGTTCTTCATCTTCTTCCGTGCTGTCCAAAACTTTCTTAAACTAAGTTTGTGTATGTGCCATGTCCTTCTGCGGCATTCTATACCGCCGTTCCGCCCCATTCCATCTCACAGTATATCCCTTTATTCTGCTTTACCCCCAGTGTACACACGGCGCAGTGTCAGCCTAAATGGCTGCCCCACACAATTGGTATATATTACTTTCTCGAAACTCACTCAAAGAAAATTAATGTGAGTAGCACAACATTTTAGTAACAAATCGTCAGTTTGTGTGTCCTTAATGAGCCGTTTTTAGCTTAAATTTCATGCACAAACTTTTCTATTTCAATTTGTACATACACATTTGTACATCTAAATTGCATGTGACAGTCATGGTGGCTCAATATTGCATATGCAATGTATTTTACCAAAGAATTCATTTAGGAAATTCAATTTACTTTTGTTTATACCTGATACGTATCGGTGCTGTTTTGACTCAAAGTTAACTAATAAGGCACACACATGAAATCTACCTCACTATCGGCTATATGCCAGGGACAGGTTGTGCTCCGACGTAACATACACCTAGTCCCTCCGTCTCATTTCATTAGTGTCCACCCCGACATGGGCTCAGCTTACGCCATTCCATTACCCAGCAAGTCTTATAAAACACTTATATAAGTCTAAGTTTTGACTTTAAAAAATCAATTTCTTGGGCAATCGCATTGCTCAGATTGGTGACTGAAGTCAAACGTTAGGCTTAAGTATTCTGCAGAACTGAGAACCAGTGCCTTTCCATTTTTTCTACTCGTTCCATATTAATCCAATTGTTCTAATCCGCACTGATCCAGACACTGGTTCTTTTTTCTGGACTCACCTCGACGTCCCATGTTGGATACTCCGTCTTGTCAATGCTGGCCACCCGCTCCACATATTTCCGGACGGGATGTGGGGAGGGTCTCAGTGGCTGAGTCATCAGGATCGCAGACCGTGATACAGAGGTCCAGGACCTGGAAGATAAGGAACAGACGGGTCATCCTTACACATCATGCCTGTGTATCAGGATAGAGTGTCCCCCTATTAATAGTGTCCAACCTCTATGTTTTAAAACAGAACGGTTCTGCTCGGGGAACAGTTCACTTGGTCATGTTACGATGGCCCCACGGCAGTCAATGCCGAAACAAGGCATAGGGGACACTACACCCTGGGACGATAATACCTTATTTATCTGCAAAGGCGGTACTCCGTTTGCTTGAATTTGATTTGTTTCACGACACATTACGTGAGATTCATATCATTATCCCTTATTATTTACAATCCTTCTTACTTACTTACAATGCTAATAATGTCTTACCTTACCTTAGCTACTCTTATTGACATGATTAAAGAGATACACAAGCAACAACATACTCCTATCCCTTTTGAGATAATTCTAAGTGTTAATAATCTTTGGCGTGTTAGAGTCGTAAGAAGTCCTACACTAGTCATGTCGTTTGTGTACGAACCAGGTGAGCCGGCTTCGACTACAGATTCCCCAAATAATTGCGGCGGTCATCCATCCAAGTAACTATCCGTGTCTGACGTCGTTTCCCCACGTCTTTAGTCTAACTGGAGCTTTGGCTACTATGTTGCACTTGGACATTGCAAATTTTATCTCCATGCTACAGGTAGATATGTTGTAAGTAGGAAGCACTTTCACAATAAAACGTAAGTCCAAGGCATAGTCGTAAATACGAGCAATGCAACGTTTGGCAAGAATGCTCACGGCCTTACGTTTAATTATAGATTCGAGACTTTTCAGGAATCCCAGACCAACCCCAACCATGCACGGATACATCGATCCCGGCAGAAGGAAGGTGACCGAAGCTTGTTTAACTATGGCTTCGATCTGTTTATTTAGACCAGGTATCTTACAGAAGAGGGATGAAACGGGGATGAGAGACTGTCTACACACTCTGTCCCATACAGGATATCAGGTTTAAACGACAACCAGACGCCACGCAATTTGCACTCTGCGACTCGCAAATGCGAGCATATAGCACAATTTGCTGGCCAGGCCTGGAAATGTCCGCATTTCCCCCACATTCAGGGAAACGTGATACGATGGAACACATGGCATCTGAACGTTGTCATTGTTTATCCTGAGGTTGACAATGCCATCGGAGACGCATCCATTCACGCACCGGTGACATTGGGTGGAATGGGAGAGGCGGACTAGCAGCAGGGGATTCCATTCCAGGCAGAGTAACAACGCGCAATCCATTACATCACAGAGGAGGAAAGCCCCATTAGATCGTCTTAGATCGTCTCACACACACACTATAGGCCCAATCTGAGAGTTCTTGTGCAACATTGCAGTCGCATAAGACGACGAAACGCCTGAGTAACAGTTTGTATTCAGAGCATGTCTTCGACTTGGCAACATTGTGTCAGATTGAAAGGCCATTGTAGAGTAATGAAGTGATATTGTGTGAAATTCCACCAGCAGCGCCAGATCTTCTTCCTACTGTTACAAATGGACAATCATTGCATGAGCAAAGTTCGGGTTGAACCATGACGATAGCCCATGAAGAGAACTAGAAAAATGCCAATTCTGTTTTCTATTATTAAACTATCGTCCGAAATGCCTGTCGCATGCATTTTAAAGATGTATACAGTTTGTATTGATTTGGAATAAATAGCTCTTTTTTCCACAAAGTTTAAGGTTTTGTCAAGCAACTCAAATCAGCCAAGTAAGGGCTCACAAACTGTGTTTTAAATGTTGTGATACTCAGATGAAATTTCAATGAGAGAGTTTTAAAAGAAAATAAAAATACGTTTGTGTGTGACAAGATTTTGGCAGATAGTGTACTTCAGCCTTTTGAAAAAATAGCAAATAATGTTATAATGTTAAGTGCTTTGCTATCTTGTTAAAATTACCCAGGTAAGGATCAGTGACAACTACAGTGACCCTGACAGTGGTTGTGGTAAGTTGTGTGAACAAAAAATACAAATGCACAACTGATATGTGTGAATTATTGTGTCTAACTCAAATTTAGTCATAATTAAAGGACGAAAACATATTCCACGTTCTATTGAATGGTCTCTCGTACTTTTTAAAACATCCATGTCATTTTACAAAACTAGCTTTTCGTATGTGTCACCGTGGTTCTCCAGAATGTAAGAAGTTGTAAGTGGTAGATACTCTGTCTACTAATCTTTTTATACACTTACAGTGATATGCTTTAGGGTGAATTTCTTTTGAGTGTGCAAAATATAGTGAGCGCGGTACGCTTGGTCGAGAGGTAGGAAGTTCGACTTCAGACCACTGGGTCTCGGGTTCGAAACCCGGTGTGTTCAAGTCTGGGGGCCTTTTATCCTTTATCTCATTGTCCGGCGCCAGGTCCGTCTCTCATAAGACCCTGGCTGTTAAGAAGCGACGTTAAACAAACCAATCCACTCACTCAAGACATAATGTGACCTCGTTCTTACTGTCTAATCTGTGTAGACACGTTTGTTCATATTGTTTACTTCCTTTACAATGTTGTCCTTACTCTTTTTTATCTGTATGCACTGTACACAATAGTGTCTTTATTGTATATTATCTGTGTACACTGCTGAGCTTAGTTTGTCCATTTTCAAAAGCATATTGTACCGTTGTCCTTAATGTTTACAATCTGTGCACACTGCTGTCCTTACTATGTACTATTTGTGTATATTGTTATCCTGACTGTCTCTTCTATGCGTAAATGTTTGCCCTTACTGTATGCCATTTGCATACACTGCTGCCATTACTGTTTACTAGCTGTGTACACTGCTGTCCTTTCTGCACACTCTATATCTACACTTTTGTTCTTACTTTCCACACTGGTATCCTTACTGTGTACTATCTGTGTGCTCTGGCTGTCTTATTTCATTCTCTCTGTGTACACTGCTGTCCTTACTGTACAGTCAAACCTGCTCGAGAGACCACCTGTATATAAGGCCACATGTCTATAAAGACCAGTTTTGTGCAGTCCCTACATCTTTTGCATGTTATTAAACCTGTATATAAAGACCACCTGTCTAACGCGACCAGAGACGCCCTATTTTGGGTCCCTATGCCTATAGTTACACCCTGCATATAAAGACCACAATGTAAAATTTTGTTTTGCCATTGATTCCAGAAGATAGACATAAAATCATGGATTCTGAACTTTACATGCTTTGTTCTCAGGCTAAAAGCAGGTGTACAGATTATTATACACACACTGTTATTAATGTGTCATAACATTTGATCCCCGAATGTCACATCCCACTGGCTTCGATCCATAAATGTCACACCCCATTACTGGCTTCTATGTGAGAGGCAAGTTCAAACAACAAAGGTTGGTCTGACCTTATATCTCTTCTACACCCTCCCTGATACCTTACTGCGCCCATGCAAAGATAACCAAAATATATTGTAGACATGATAGAGATATTTTAGCTCGTATATTAAAGTCACATCAATTTATATGATGTTTAAGTTCAGGTGAATACTATATTTGTGATATTGCAAAGAGATGTTCAATTGTACATGTTGTAGTACCAAAAATGTAAACATATTTTTAGAACACAGGGAATGACTGCTAGGTGCAGTGTCCTTTGTGAGCATTTAATAATGTGTAAAAGTCCCGAGTATGTAACCTCTGTATAAAGACCACCTGTGTACAAAGACCACTTTCCTTTGGTCCCAGCGGCAGTCTTTATATACAAGTTTGACTGTATACTATCTGGTACACTGCTGTCCTAAAAGGATACTGTATACACTGCTGTCTTGACTGTGTACATTCTGTGTACACTGCTGTCCTGACCATGTACTGCATACCCTGCTGTCCTAACCGTATACTGTGTACACTGCTGTCATTTCTGTGTAATATATGTGTACACTGCTGTTCTGACTGTACACTACTTTCTGCATACACTGCTGTCCTAACCGTATACTGTATACACTGCTGTCCTAACCGTATACTGTATACACTACTGTCTTGACTGTGTACTTTCTGTGTATACTGCTGTCCTGACCATGTACTGTATACACTGCTGTCCTTTCTGGGTAATATCGGTGTACACTGCTGTCCTGACCGTATACTGTATACACTGCAGCTGTCCTTACTGCATGCTATCTACAAGATACGTGCGCCTGGCACATATAATGCACTGTTGTTCAGGCTGACCTGTACATTGTTCTGTTCATTGTAAATTATTTGTGTACATTGCTCATGTCACGGTTAGAAAGAGATATATCAACCGGGATTTAACAGTGAGCGACATTTTGAAGAAATGTTATTAGGTATCTGTTATACAGAAATGCACAAGGGAGTGGTGACGTATCTTTCGCAGTAGGTCTCAAGTATAGTTGCTGATTCGCATGTTGTATTTCCGACTACGTTCTCTCTTTGTGAACTGCTGTTATCCCTAGTATACTGTTTAGTTTCTGTCCTGTGGGTTTAGCTGTTCTGTTTTACACTCTCTGTGTACAATGTTCTTCTGCTGAAACCCCTGTCCTCCTGAGCCTATTTTCGGGGTCCATAACAAGGGGATTGCTGCCCCAGCACAAACAAAAACTCCCGCCATGATAATAAGCCCCCGGTATTTATAGCCATGCACTTCGTCTGCAACGGCGAATCAATGTCCCCACTTGAGTCCCCGGAAGTGGATTTGTGGGCGATATTTCGGGACTAAACTGACCTTCATTCCAGGGGCTTTGGATAAGTGGGGGGGAAGAGCTATCCAGTAAGCTGGAATGGTGACGCCAAGCTCCACTTCCGGTCTCTAGAGCGCTCCCTAGCGGCTGCAGGGGGAAACACACAAAACGCCGAAGGGACATGATAACTCGGAGAATCGATACAAGTAAAAAGTAGAATCCCCCCTCCTCCCCCTTCCAACCTTCATTCTCCTCCCCCCGCGGATTCCCTTGGTCCTGGTTTGCTGATGATATATGAAAAGTCAATACTCCATTTGGCGGCGTGTCTTGTGTCTCGTTCCGATAGCAGAGATAAAGAAAGGCGATAGGCGGGGGAAAGTGGCATAAAGGGGGGTGGGGTGGGGGTGTATAGGACTTTGTAGCTCTTCCAAGCTCTAGCTTCTTCTATCATATTCTGACTTTGGTTGATTTGCGCCAAGCCGAACCCCTGCTCCATCTTGGCTCCGTTTTTTTTTTTCTGACGTTCAAATGGAGGCGGACGGAATGCCTCGGAGACCGCGTGACGTCAGAACTCCAATTTGGGCGGCCATGTTTACACGCCGATGGTCACTTTTGGCTGGTATCTCAGACAGATGAATGACTTGAGGTTTCCCCCCTGGGTGGAAAGGCAGTGGGTAGAAATACCGTAAATATTAGACTTTGCGACCGTTTCTAATCAATGGCTGGTATCGAGTAATGACGCATTTTGTCATAAAAAATCTATATTTGGCGCCCAATAACGCGAAGAGAAGAAAACGTCAGCATGCATTACTTTGCGTATCACAGACCGGTGATATATTTTATCGGAAGTAATAACTGCATTACCTAATGAAGACAACGGGGCGCCCAGATAAAAGCGTGGCATTTACAGCCAGGGGTGGGCCGGGGGGGGGGGGGGGAGGGGGCGGGTAGGCGTCCTCTGGTAATATTTTTACATGATACACGACTGAATGCACATTTTATAAATATTAGTTATTTTATGCTTTTCGGGTGTACTCAACACGCTCAACCAGATGATACAACGTTATAAAGCATAATAATCCAAACATGCTCTAGGGTAAATATTAACTTTATAGCACTTCAGAAATCCCTCTTGGATTTGGCACAAAATCACACCTTACTACTATTATATTATGTCAACCACGCGAACACAAATTGCGTTTAAGGGCAGCTGATGAAAACCCTTTAAACATTTCCAGAATAAGTGCGTTAAATTGCAGCGTTAAATGTGCAACTTGCAACTATAAATGTACATTTATGTACAAGGGCGAAGAGATCGTGGTTTTCCTGTGCAAATCTATATTACTCTGTACGGCTTAATGTACAAAGCCATGCTGTCTTTATCTTAAAATTGATATTTTGGTATCGTAGCTATTCCAAATATGTCCAAAGTTTTTGTATTTGTGGCACAACGCGCGATATGTACCCTCTCGAATTTGTTTCTGTAACGTGCTGTGCTCGGCAATCAAGCTGAACCCCCCAAAGGTAATGATAAATCTGACTGCGCACGAATTTACCGGCCCTCGGAATCTAACGAAATCTTCAACACACGGAACATGCGGTGAACATTTTCTGCTGTTTCATAAGCCACTAATATGACAATACATGGATCTGCAGAGACCGACAACGACAACGCCGACATTATCGGCGAAAACGACATTTGAAATAACGGATTCATTGACGAGGCCCAGCTAGTTCGCACCGCCGAGCTGCCTGCAAATTTATTCAAGCCTGGCGGATGGAGGGGATCTTTTGTTCCCGGCCGGGCGTAGGGATGACATGGTCTCTGTCGGTGGGCAGTACGTCCGTTACTCCTTGATTCCGGCATTCGAACCGCGTAATGAAAGGCACAGAAGATGTGAAGTCCGGTTGATTGAGGCGCTATTTTCTCTATCGGATTTAGCGCGGCGGTGATTAGATCAGGGCGCGGAGGGACTACCTTCTTTGATCGAGGCCGAGAGCGCTGTAACTGGATGTCGCTGTGTGGTAATGGCATAGGGAGATTACAGGCTCTGTCATTTGCTGGTGGCCAGCTGCAGGAATCCTTATTCCCTCCATATCAAGCCTTGACATGACCTGGAGCTGTCTACAGCAGTACAGAACCGTCTGTATTTGCTCTCTGCTCTTATAGAAGGCCTTACAAAAGTTTCAATGTGGTGGATGAATCCAAAGAAATATTTTGTTTTGTTTTTTTAATAAAGGCTGCACAAGAAATTCGGGATGTTTGATAAGGGGAAAATATTCTCGCCAACCATGTTTCAACTAGCCATATTCCAAATGTAACCATGCATGTGATTATATCTGATGGTGTAGTTGAAAAAAAAATACAAGTTTGTAGTATTTTGTGTAGAGCATACAACAGAATAAAGGGCATCTATAACAAGAGGCGTGTGTTCCACCACTACCATCACCACCACCACCACCACCATCATCATCATCATCATCATCATCATCTATCCATTTTTTTCTTCCTGGTCTTCTTCTGCTTGGACAAACTCCTGGGTTTATTGTTTTTTGCAGGTTGCTTATATAATCCCCGGAGATTATCTTGCTAAACCTCTTACTGTGGAAGTGCCAACTTGTCGGGGAATGAGAATAATTGAAACTGGAACAATGAAGTGCTGAAACACCTGAAAAGCTCATTTATTTGTAATAATTAAAGCGACAGAACACAGGGCGGCCATATTGTAATACGGACTGACATCTTGAAAACAGTAAGTCTAAACCCAAAACACTCTCATGAGGCTGGCAACAGGGCGCCAAGCGTTTTAAAGTTAACTTACTAGTACCAAAAAGACAACTGTGTCAGATTAAGGTTTATCGAAGTGCCTATCTGACTACAGAATCTGCCCTGTGGAATCATCTATGCAAATTATCTCTAAGTCGGTTACACCTATATGCTAATTAACTCTTACTGCATAGCTAATTAACTCTTATAAATGTCAATTACCATGCTTGCGAGGAATACAGCGTGCGGATACAATGACGATCAGAGATAGAAAATCGCTTTGATTAGCTGGCATCAGGGAACAAATTAACTAAAGACGAAGAAAATAGAAGCCTAAGTAATGCGTAGAGCTCCTATCATTGACACTCTATCTAATGTGGCGGTTACATTGTTGGTCTGGACACCATATATAATTCCAGGATGCGATCTCGCTACCCTGACGTAACTGGTATTTATGGAACCTATGTGTACACAGCAAAAGCCGTATTCGTCAAAAGTTTTATATAATCCATGACACATATAAACAAAAGTAACGGTTAAATACACACCCATTGGCACGGTACATGTACGTAATGCAGATTTCTGGAATGCGGCAAGAAGAACTACATGTACCGCCATCTTACAGACTGATCCTATCTATCGATCCTAGGCAAAATGGGACTTTTCCTCATTGGTTAGGAAAAACTATATGTACATGCAACGAATTGTACATCGACAATGCCATATGGAAAAATTGTGATATAATGGTAGTGTTACCGTGTCGTAGTGTTTACAAGGTCAAGGTCACACAGAGACTAATCACAGGAAACTGCTGGTGGTGAAACAACAAAATAGCTTCAGTTATCACGGAACAAACGAGCTGGAAATTTTTTCGATGTTTTTGTCCCAAAGGGTAGGGCTCACAAAGATTTCAAAATTTTTAGTAGTTATCACAACTTGAAGAAGTAAACACTGCGACTGTATTATTCATGTGGCTCTGTGTGAGAAAGACTGGGCTCACCCCTTGTGCTAATCTGATGACACAAAATACATGTATCATTACATTGTACCGCCCCTTACATTTTCGTGGCAACACTTATCCCCCCACACTTGGCGCCATTTTCGTTCAACACATGTACATGTAATGAGACCGTTAATGTAGACTTTAAAGTTGTACTGAAAAAAAAGTCTTTGAATAAAACTGGATCTATCTGATTCCTTGATATTGATTGGCTTAGAGAAGGACAGGGACAGGGCACACAATTCATATAATGCATTAATGTCACTGAAACAAACGGTGTTTTTTTTTCGCAACTTACAATTGAACTTTCAACACTCCACACTGGCACAGCAGCAAGACCTCACAAAACAAAACACAGTAAATACGCCTCAACAACATCATAAACAACAACAACAACAAAGTAACAAAGCGAGAAGTCATTACATAACAACCCATAACAGTCGTATATGTGTATACACGCTCCGTACCATGGTTTCGATTTTCTACTGCTACATTTATGTACATTCTCTGTTTGGCCTACGCTGTACAACGATAACAACAACCATAAGTGAAGCTTGTGACTCGTTTACACAATATGTACACCTCGTTTACAATTTTTGTCCATAACGACACACGTGATCTACGTCTACGATTTATGTGAAAGATATCGGCGTCATGTCGTCGACGTACGTACTGTCGTACGTTGCTACGCTACACTGCAGTATAAAAGGTATTGCTTTACGCCAACGGATACAAACGATATGGCGTTAGAACAACGTCAGAACAAGTCCGCCTACGACACAACAGAGGAAGCGGACATAAGGAGCGAGCGGAATAAAGGGTGATGAGGACGTAACGGTGGGAACGGTCAGAGGGTGAGAACGGTAGGTTGGAACGGGGTAACACAGTTGGGATGGGTAGGATGACGTCACAGTAATTTCAACATAAATACGAAGCTTTCATTTAATTAGTAATGGAATGGGATAACAAGAAGTAACTGGAGGGGATAAGTAGGACAAGGAGAATTAATTAAATGAAACAGAGTAGCAACAGGAAGAGGGGGAGGTCAATGAGAGGATGAGGAGGGAGTGAAGTTAACAGACTTCCCATAGCGAACGAGTGTGTGTGTGGAGGGGGGGGGGGGGTAAAAGAATTCAAGGAACGATGTATAACAAAACTGACGCACAAAGTCAAAACAGAACAAGGATAAACTGGAAAAGAACTACCTGTAATTACATGTCTGGGTGGAAACGGAGCCGTCTGTAAGGTGGGAAGAAGAAAGACATAATTACATAACATAAACTTTTACACTAACACCAGGTATTTACAAACATCTTTCCAACATAGGACCAGAGTGTAAACACATATCAACGACAGAGTAGGACAGATGGAGGTAATCTGGGCACAAATCCAGGTGATGAGTGTAAAGATAACACCGAGCTTGGACCAGAGACCAATCCAAAGCATCCAGACAACACAAGGGGTCGGATCAAGTGTTTGGCGATTCAGGCAAAACGTGTACATCTACATGTCAGTATAGGTGACATTAAGGAACAACAAAAGTCGTAACGTGTAGAGTGTCTCCATTTAATAGAGCGGTAATAGTCTACATTTTAGCCAAAACTAAGCAAAGGTATGTGGAGGGGGGTCTACAAAAAGAGAGGCAAACTTAAATAGTCTCCAATCACGTCACCATCCATTGCATCCATAATACTTCAGATCGTTTTTGGGCTTGGTACTATTCCGGAAATCTGTAACAGTTACCCCAAAATTCTTACTTCTAAAACTTACTCTATCTTAAGCACATAGATGACAGTTGCTTCCATTTGGTTTCTGAAATTATTTTTATTTGTAGAGGAACTTTCGTATATACAGTCCAAATAGAGGACTATACAGGCATCGTTGGGTAGATAGCGGTCTAGCTAAATGCGAGGAACTGAGTTATTTAGTAACTGCCGTGGCATAAAGGTGCAACTACAGAAATTGGAGGGGTGGGGGTCCAGAAAACAAATGACTTCAGCATCTGGATCCAAACAAGAACGGCAGGCCATATGTATCCTTGGAATACATGCGAACCATACCCACACTGGAGTTGTGACGGGGATCACATGAACCGGATATACCCGAGACGTGACACATTGTGTTATCCAGAACGTCCTATATACAGTGAAACCTCCTCTCTTTGAGACCATGTTGAAACTAGGACCACTATGGAATTCACTTCAAAATAAAATTATCATTGGGAATATGCTCTCGCAACCCTAAGACCGACTCGTCGAAATTCCACGAGCAGTCTTAAATTGCGAGGTTTCACTGTATTCCGTGTACATCTTCTTGCAAGCATACAACCTCTTGTACAGATTAAGTTCTGTTATATTGGCACCTATCACACAACGCTTTATGTACACATCTTGAACATCCAATCACAATATTGTACAGAAACAACATCTTAGAAGTAATAAGTTTATGCAACCAGTCTATATTGTAATGTGATTATGTTATATCGAATTAGCTTTTCAAAGCAACTATATAAACTGTGAAGAGACCATTCTTGCCCGCCCCTACTTTTTATTGCGCTGATATCGTCATTAGTTGTTGTAAAGAATTATTGAATATGTATTGATATATTTAACCATGGGACGACTAGCCTCGCTTTGCAACCGCGTTTGTTGTGAAGAGTTGTCTATATATATACATACACATATATTATAAACAGAGAAAGTTTCCTCTATGTTCCAACCTAGGCTTCCGCTGTCGATATACGCGCATGCGTGGACCGACTAGCCGCAATGCGCACTCCCGACAGACGTGAGGCCTGCAGACGTTTATTATTCCTATGTCCTTTCCAAATCGTCCTCGGTTAATGGTAAGGGTTATAGTCCGCATTACCGTTGTTAAGCACGTGAGTAGTGTCTATATTCGACTTCCGGAAGGGGTTGGTGGACTCGGGTGGTCGGGCGGTGGCTGGAGCGGTATTGAGAATGGGACCGGCTGGAGGTTGTTCCATTTGTTGTTGGGCAACCCGACCGCCGTAGTCTGGTTTTTCTGGTCTCGGGGGTGGCGTACCATGACTTCCGGCAGAACCGTTGGCGATGGAACGAGGGGGGTTCGGGTCTTCTTTCGGTGTCGTTCCAGTCAGGTTGTTCATCATGAAGGTCTTGTATTGCTGTCCTTGGGTCTGTGTCAGCACGCTTCCGGTGTACTCGCCGTCGTCTTCGTCTTCCTCCTCGAACTTCTCATACTTGTAGCTGGAGCGTAGCAGCGCCAGGACCGGGGCGTACAGGATATTGCTGAAGAAGATGCCGACGTTGAGCCACAGGAAGCCGATGGACGCCACGATGCCACCGGCGACCACAGGACCGAAGGCGTACGCCAGGGAATAGGAGATGTCCGCGATGGCGTACACGCTTCCGTACACCGACACGTGTCGTACGTCCACCAGGTACCCCAGGGTCGGGAGGATAGCGGTGTCCACCAACGCGATCCCGAAGCAATCGATCATTATCGGGATGATGACCGCCCCATAGGTCGTACAAAATGGGACGATCAGGCAGCTGATGCCTTCTAAAACCAGACCGACGGCGCACATCAGCCACTGGTACTTGGGATAGCGTTTGGCCAGCTTGACGGTGACGAAAACGCCCAGCACGTGCGGGAAGAACGCCGGAAGCCAGACCAGGCCGACTTGCCACTCCGACGCATTCATCGTCGCCTTCATCCACATTGCAATAGTCGGCTCCAGAAACGCCAGCGACACGTTTGCCATCACCAGTGCGCCTGCGCACACTGCGATGTAGGGATCCAGAATCAGCCGATGGATCGGCGTTCCTTGTGGTAGGTTCTCCATGTTGAGCGCACGCTCCTTCCGAACCGGATGCATCACGATCAGCAACATGATCCCGTCGATCAGCGCCACGAATGCCAGGAGCACAAAAGGGACGCATTTTCCTGCAAACTCGTACAGGATCCCGCCGAAAGGGGGCGCAAAGAGGCATCCGAAAGAAATAAAAGCGAGAGCGATTCCCTGAGCTCTCGTTCTGGCGTTCTCCTCTTTGTAGCGATCGGCGATCATGGCCAAACCGGAAGTGTCCGCAAATGCCGACCCGACCCCTTGCAAACTGCGGGCGATAAATAGTGTAGCGTAGTTGGTGCCGAACGCAAACACCGCCGTTGAGAAGAATATGACCGTGAGACCGAACATCATAGGCTTGTCATAGCCAATCCTGTCTATCATAGTCCCGGAAAGCGGGTTGATCATCAGCTGAACTATGGCCTTGGACGCGAACAAAATCCCGATGCTCGCGTCCTCGTTTCCGCTGAACGTTGCCAAGGGAAACAAGTGTGCATGCGCGGTCATATTAGCCGCGGACATGTTGAGGGCTTTGACTTGCTCGACGGTGTAGTTACAATAGGGACCTTTGCAGTTGTCCAAGGCTTCCTGGATGTTCATGTCGTGTAAGTAGATGGGAATAATGGGAACTATGACCATGTACAACATATTGTCCAGTAAGAGCGCTATACAGACTATGATGAGCACCATGCGGCGCTGGGTGATGGGGTTGTTGATGCGGTCCATCACCCGCTCTTTCAGCTCCTCCGTGTCCATGTTAATAAATGGTACTATTGCCATGGTGGATTCTGCTGTATCAAGAAGAGCCCCCAGAGATACTTATTGCCCGCTATATACCACTATAACCTCTCGTGCGTAATACAAACTGTCCATCAGAAATGCCTTAATATACTCTTGTTTGTATACATTTGGAACAGTTTTTCTTTGCTGTATTTTCAAAGCAAGGTCGGAGAAAATGTACTACCAGACCCCACTCTACGATAAACACACAAAACAGAACGTTTATCCGAAGTCAATGGTCTGTAGGAAGGGGGGCGATATCTCGGGTTTCTGTTGTGTATGCTCACAGCGCCGGTAAATTCGTCGTATTTGGTTCCCTCAATCGACTCGAGTCGAGGATCGTAAGGGGAACAGTAAAGGTTCGATAGCCATGGGATGAGGTAGGGAAGGCCAATCAATGTCGTTCGGTAATTAGTAACTGGTTAGGTGGGAGGGTACCGGAAATCGACGTTCTCGCTGTTCCATCAGTCGATACCGCCCCCTCTGTTCGGACAAAGGTTCTCCAGGAGTACTTTTCTTCTGCTTTCAAAACAGCACCGCGTTGAGTTGAGGGTCTGGCGATGATGGGGGTGGGAGTTGTGTTGGCGTGTGTAGTATAAGTATCGATGTGAAGCTAGGGAGGGAGGACTACAAACGATATTGTCACTTGTCATCGACTGTTAGGGACAGCAGCTGAGCAGATGAGTATATTGCTGTGATGTATATGCGAAAGTCTTCTGCCTTTTACTGTGTTCACTCGACCGTGACGCTGCTGCTGCTGCTGCTGTATCTTTTCCACGCTTGCCCGCCGGCTGCCTGCACTCAGCGCCCGTTCCTTGAAAGAGCAGAAAAAGGTGTCCGTTAATCCACAGTTAATCCACAGTAAATCCATACTTGACAAGACAAGGGATTAGTGCAGGGCAGGGCAGCGGTGGCAGCGGTGACAGCAGCAGCACGGCAGCAGGAACCCAAAGACAGAGAGATAAAGACACGCGCATAAAGCTCTTGTATACGATATTACTGATAGCGATATTATTGCTTATCACTGAGACACAATTTTTTTCTTGAAGGGGGAGAGAGGGGGGTATTTGTGTGCAAGTGTCACCGACGACACGACACTCGCTCCACCTTACTCAAATAGCTCCCTTCACGCCAGCCATCACCACCGCAAGTCACCACCACCACCATTGCCGCCACCGCCACCGCCACCGCCACCACCGCGGGAAATTTTGTGAAAAGCCATGTTTGGTAAACGAGAATTATTCCGACTGATTACGCGTGGCTGCTCTCCTGCGCGGAGCCTCGCCGGGATTAATGGACAAATATTACAGCTGTGCTATTTGTCGCGACAAGAGGCACAACTAATCTGCTAATGGCTGCCAAATCCATAGCCTGGTACCTCCAGGGAACTCCGCCAACAACGGGGAGTGCCCGGAGGATAAAATAAGCCGGGGCTCGTGTACAGATATGATTAGGTGAGATGCGGAAGCACAGAAAACACGCGTAGGTCGCGACAAAGAAAATGGCCGACTTGTATAAACAGACCATGGGAAAAATAAAACACGTATTCGTTTAAATAAATGATGGCAAGAGAAAACAGACGCTGTAATGGCGCGACTGTGAGCTTCGTGATTTTCATTATCACAGAAAAAAATAAATTGAAAGGTGCCCAAAGAAATCTTGGGGTTGTCAAAACAGGATGTTCCTGTCAAAACATCCCATTCTTGTCAAAACTAGCCGAAACGTATATGTCACAGGTGATATAACCAGTTATTTGGCAGGTGCTGAACTCGGTCGGTGATATCTCTGGTTTGTTGCAAATCCCAACATATAAAATCATAATTTGACAGATGGATCAAAGATAATATTTTAGACATTATGAATTTAATAGCTTACATTCCACCTACATTCTGTTTTAAACAAAAGCGAATAATCGTTACACTTCCTCATTCAGAATGTTACACTGGTACGGTAGAATAGTTTAAGCTGTGGTTGTTTTGACTTGTGTATTTTATCAAGTCTCTCTCTCTCTCTCTCTCTCTCTCTCTCTCTCTCTCTCTCTCAAAACACCACCCTTTAAACTGCTATCACTTCATAATTGTACTTAAAATGCCACAATCTTTCATTTCACGATTTAGACAACTATATACAGTCTGTGACTCCCATAACTTACCAGAGGGAGTGGGGTTGGGTGGGGTGGGGGTGTGGCGGTAAGGAAACTCGACGCTGATACAGAACTATTGCTCCCCGGCGAACCATTGAAATAAATCAATGGAAAACGGGAAAGCGTGTTTTTTCCTGATTAAACGCGATGTACCCTACCTCCCCCAACATATATCCCACCCTATACTCTAACCATTCTTTACCCACTCCCCCACCCCACCCGACCATCACCCCACCACCACCACGCGGTTTGTCATCCGTTTTTACTGCCATGTACTTTCGAATGAAAACCCGCCCTTTTCGCCTCGCATCGCTTCTCTCTACAGTCAAAGACTTCTAGCTGAAATGTTTCGGCGACGGATTGGAATATTTGCCTCTGACAGACTAGACAGACAGGCCTTGTTTGCAACCCCCACCCTTCCCTCCTTTCCCCTCCCTAGACATGTACACGAAAATATTTAGTGGCATAAAAAGTGACGACTGAAATATATTCTGCCCATGGGGACGTTCCTAGTGGGACCGTTAAGGAGCTCCCTGTCTCCCCACTGCCCTTGGGAATACACAGACTGTCGGGGAAAGGGGTGGGGGGTGGAGGAAGGGGGGGGGGGGGGGTGATGTGTGATCAGCCGCGTCTTTGTGATCTAACAAATTAAGTTCGGTGACGAGTCTCAAACTTCCGCCTCATTCCGATCACGTCCGAATCCGGGGCGGAAAAAGGCGAACTCGTTAATCCGCTTCCCTGACAACGCCGGGGATTAACGCGACAAAAGGGTCTCGGCTTCCGCCAAATATTTGTTTTGTCGCCCGCTGGGCTGAAGCGGCCGACGGGTTATCGCCGATGTAACTGTTCTAATTGGGGTGGAGCTTGTGTGCCCGGGGTCTCTGCCAAATGAACCACCATGGACAGTGAGTTGTTCCGGTACACAACACTCTGTCTGATGTATATTACTGGATTATCACGATATTAAAGACAAGTTAATATGACAGAGCAGAATATAACGGTGACAAAAAGCCATAGTTTAATATTTAATCTATATACTGTGAGAATTAACACCGTTTATGTCATGTTAACTGTCTGGAATAGTGGACCAGTGATGAGAGATTCGTATAGAGAGATTGACCTTGAGTGTCCTTGAACTCTCAGGTTTTATGGCTTTCATACTCCAATTCTAACATCCCAGAAAGCAATATTGGTACCTGTAGGGCATATGTTACTATAGCCCACTAATAGAAAGTAATGTGCGGGGAGTCTGGCTACATCATTAGACTTGACTTGACATTGAAAGGGCTCAAGGTAAATGATATTTTAACCCCTTGTATCTTAGACACGAGTAGATTTAGGCCATATACGTTGCTAGTGAAACTACGATGCCATACATAGGGAGCCTATGGACATCATCCGATTTGACCTTGAAGTACTTTTGAAAGGTCAAGTTCAAGGTCAGTCATTTTTGAAAGCCCTACTGTATATCTGAGGAAGGCGTAGAGTTAGATAATCTTTCGCTGTTGAGGATCAATGGCAAATCATATATGAACAGTCTCACCGCAGGAACAAAGTGACTTTGAGAAAATTTGAAAGGTCAGACACAAGTTTATCCATATTTTAACCCTGTCTGCCTCTTTACAATGTGGTAAAATTCAACTAAAATCTCCGTATGTACCCAGCAATTCACTTTTGTGACAGGACATGTTTAACCGCTGCCCAGCACATTTCTTGTTTATTTTACTGTTGGCGTAGATTCACCACCATCGTATTCTGCCCCGTTTGCCCTGTGTTAATTCCACGCAAAATTCTCACATACATAACAGACATGCATATGGCGTAAATCATAGATATAAAAATATGCTTATAGGCCCAACCTGCAGTTTGTGTGGACCACTAAAGGAAACCTACAGAAAATTGCTATAAATCGTAAAAAAATGTCAATATTTTATCAAACAATATTATATTCGGAAATACTTTATAATTTTCACAAGTCCCCAAGCAGTTTTTTTTTGTGGGAACCATCACGCTCTATAGTCTTAGTCTATGAATGATTTTTATTCATAAATTATAACTGTAGGTTTATTCATAAATAATAACTGTAGGAGAAGTTTCTACGGGCAAGATGTGCCTCTGGGAATCCATCATATTCTGACGTTGACGCAACAACAACAACAACAACAAAAACATTCCAAAATTTTAAAGAAGTACAACGTAAAAATTGTTAGTAAAAAGTTACTGTAATTTTGGGAATAGAAAAAGTTTCAGAGAAATTTTACTTCACACAAAGCCGTACGACGAACGAAGATCTCAAACCCATGAGATCAATAGCATAAGCGCTGAGCTACAACTACACTGACAATATAGGCCTACGCCACGGACTTCATAATAAAGTTACAGCGTTGACATGATTTTTGTCACCCCTTTCCAGATGTACATATCCCAATACTGTGGGTATGGTTACTGCCAGGCTTCAAAAGTATCGCTTTGTGACAGAATTTTTGGACACCGAAGCTGCTCGATCTGATATATTGAAACAAGATCCACCTGCCTGTATTGAAGGTCCCTTTTGGTAGGCAATTCAAAAATTGTACAAGCGTGCACGTGTCTTCCGGTGCACGTGTCTTCCATGGTAGCTTTAGCTCCACTGTCTGTTTACATGGTAGGACATTCGTCGCATATTGAATTTAGCCGGCTAGATGATTGTCCCCTTGTCAAAGTCCATTTTAATATGTGCACTACATAACATATTATGTAGATACTATAGACCTGCAACCTGAACTTAGCGGTTACATTTTTTCATCAGTGGAACTGAAATTCACCCGACAAACCAAATGGTCACCTGCCCACTTTTTGCCTCATGTATCCATTGTAGGCTCTTGCGGCACATTCGGTTTGGTCTTAATACAATCGACAATCTATAAACCTCTGGGTAATAAATATGTTTATTCAATGCAGCAGGTCGGGGAGTACAATATATCTTTATTAGTCAGGTACGCTATATCCATTAAATTAAATACTGACTGGCAAAAACTGCCACAAACAATGGTTTCGAGAATGCTAACGCATGTGCTCCCATACGTGCGCTGCAGAGCATAGAAGCGTATAGATTGCCAAAGATGATCTTACTCCATTAAGAGAATAAAGGGTTTGGGGTTATAGCGCAGAACTATATTTTCCGTTTGAAAGTCCAAATAACACAAAAGAAGATGAATAGAATACATGTGATGCCATATATACATCTCTCTTATATATTATCCAGAGCGAACAACACCTGTAATCATTGAGTGACAACCTTTTTGGCTTACCTGTAGAAACGTGTCAACTGGCACGCGCGCTGCGCCGTTTCCTTGGTGATGTCGCCGCCGGGACGGTATTCGGTGTCCCACGGAAGTTCTGCAAAGAAAACCCGACACAACCAGATAACTGGGAGGATGAAAGCGTCCGCTCCGTGGAGAAAATAGTTCTGCTCCCACCCCTCCCTGTTTCTCAAAGCGTCCTCAAAAGAGAGTAGAAAGACGCCCATGCATAAACCATGAGGTGGCAATTTATCGAGTGGAGTGCCACCGCCGCTTGTGCTGCCGCGACAGGAGGAAATATCAAATATTTGAGAGGAAACGATCAATTGTTAAGGCAACTTGCTTCCTTACAGCGATTCTCGTCCGCACCAGAGGTGTCTGTTCAAACAAACGAGTTCCTTTTCCTTTCTCTGTGTATGCTGTGGATACGGTAGGATTCCGTGGTTTTAATGTACCTACTTTCTTTCATTTTTTGTTTTATGTTCTTTTACTGTATCCTCCCACCCACCTATTGGTTCCCATTGGCTCGTCTATTTCCTTTGTTCTAAGTGCTACCTACGGTGACAAGCAAACGATTTCCGGCGTTCAATATCACTTCTGGCGACCAAAGACAAAAACGCCTCCTCACTGTGCGCAAAAGGTACTTTTTTCGCAGTCTGAATGAGGAAAATGGACACGGGCACTCTGCCCTGAAGCCCCTATTACAGCGACGACAAGAAAACGAATTGGGAAGGGCGAGAGAGCTGTTATCCCCTCTCTCCTATGGCGAGCTGTTATCGGTTGTATGTGCCTCTGTTGGCGCATTGATACCCATGATTCCACCATTCCGACACAGCCGCGTACTGATACAATTCACGGACAGTCACACCACCAGGCTCCGAGGAGCTCGCTTCAAAGCAAAAAGTTAAAGTGAAGTCCGATCGATAGCAGACCCTTGGAAAGCCTGCCATTCATTCCCGGGCCCTTGTCTATTAACAGCGCCCATTTAGGATAACAATCAGCAGAAGAAATTGATTAGCTTGAACTCCTCGTCACCAGGGGGGGGGGGGGGGGGGGGGGGGGGGGGGGGGGGGGGGGGGGGGGGGGGGGGGGGGGGGGGGGGGGGGGGGGGGGGGGGGGGGGGGGG
>JAAUYG010018526.1_pt1 | contig 20809 bp, 12 predicted proteins | sample 7278091 | NCBI WGS metagenome assembly JAAUYG01 (sample SAMN14350201, study PRJNA611818) | marine sediment metagenome | isolation source: surface marine sediment (0.6m) | place: French Polynesia: Moorea | collected 2018-08
CTTATCACTCTATGTAGGTGTGCTAAAGACCACCTATATATAAAGACCACCTGCTTATAAAGACCACATTACACAAGTCCCCAGAGGTATATTTTCCATGTTATTGAGCTTGCATATAAAGACCACCTGTGTATAAGGACCACATTTTGTTGGTCCCTAGGGTGGTCTTTATATACAAGTTTCAATGTACTAATATTTTGGGATGCTGGGTTTGCACTACTGGCCCTAGCTGTTGTATTAAACATGGGTACTCTTAGGACAACTCTACTCTAAGTTACAGGAAGAGATTCAATTTCCAGTATGATACACAACATTGTGACACAAAAATGGGATATAATATTATATTATTTGTATTGTTAGATGTGATTGTTTTTTCTTGTGCTACGTTATGTAAGTTACATCTCAGTGAAGTGTCCCATTGGGTCATTTTCATTGTAGATGTATGCTTTGGTACGTCTGATACTTCGATCACAGATTCCGGGAGCGATAATAATTGTCGATTTCTAACAATATGGTTTGCATGAACCTTATTTACCATGTTTACACATACAGTAGCAACAAGGGAAGGCTAGAATTCTCTTAGCTCGCGAAGCATACGTTCTGTGAACAAAAAACCTTTCCAGCTGCTGACACTGCCATTACTGCTGTTATTGACACAGAATGAACACCCTGAACACACTAATAGACACAAAGAACACATTTATGATGTAACCGTGATACAGAACAGAACCTTGACAGGACAGACTGGACATGACGGTCGACGGTATACATGTACACACAGCTTAGAAGTGAACCCACAACCCTAGCCATGACACAGAGAGAACACAGTGGTCCCTGCATTTTTTACAACCCTTTCCTTCAATACAGGAGTTTTAATTTAAGACAGGTACCCAACTATAAAAGAGGCCCAGAAACAACATGTCTTGACTGCTCAGCTGCACTACCCCTCCCCTGTCACTGCAAAGAGATCCAGACCAATTTTGCCTTTCCCTGCAAAGTACAAAGTATATAGGCCACCAAGAAAGCTATAAATTGGCACTGTGTAAGATAAGGGTGTTGTTAACCAGTGGCTAAAATTTTAAGGAAATTGAATTTACACTTGCGCCAGAAATTCAAATTATAATTTCATGTTTATCTGAGATTTTTGAATTGACTGACTCAGATTTCAAACCACATACCAGTACATTGTATTTACAGGTGAAATATATGAGGGCCTAATTAAAAATGCAAAGATCACTGCAGATGCTATATGTATATACAAAATCACACAAAAAGCACAACACGTCTTGTGTTTACCCCTTGGAATATGGCGTCGGTTGTCATGGGGCTGTAGTGTGGAGGATGCTGAGGGGAATCAACGTCGACCGCGGAGTACGACAGAAGCAGAGAACCAGTAGATGTGTACCGGCATGAGGGGTTACGACTGCCCACACGACGCCGCTGGTTCCCCATGCTCTGAGTTCTTACCAGGTTGTGCGAGTCGCCGCTACCGTAATGGCGGCGGATTCTCCACGATTTTGATCTTTCCGGCATGCTGGACACCTTCAGCGTGTCTTTTGATGTCTCTGCGGCGTCGCCGTCGGCGTTCATGCCGTTGTCCACGGTGAGATAATGTGAACGGCTAGTCTCGGGCCTGGGCTGGGGCGCCGTCATCACTACTGTTGCCGCCGGTGGCTTCGACGGTGCAGTCCGTGGATGATTGTGATAGTGATGATGGTGATGATGATGTTGTTGGTGTTGCCGTGATAACGGACGGTGAGCGTGGGATGGGGAGATATCACTGTTGTCAGCGTCCCGCATCGGGGACGTAGAGGAGTGAGGAGGTGAGGAGGATGTTAGGGTCTCCTCCAACACCTCGTCTGACTTCCCGCTCAGACACGACAGAAACTTGAAGATCTTCCGCCGCTTGCGTGTCTTGCCCATTGTGGACAATCCGTGTTGAAGGCACTATAGAGGGGCAGCTTATTTGGCAGTCTGGATCTCATCAGGACACGTGGCTGTAGGTTGGTCGGTAGGTAGGGGGATCACATCCCAGTCACAGAAAGCCCGACCATATCATGTGGATTTGCATAGAGAACCGACAGATATTTATAAGCTGTTTCACTGCACTGGAAACAATCCATCCATGACTGATTGTACCAAGTTCTGCCATCCGTGACCGTACAGGACGTGACCGAACTGGAGGTCGCAATGAAGGTGACTCGCACGACCTGCTATGGAAAGAAACGAAAAACTGACAATGGCGATGGCTTGTGCGTCAATTAGTGACCCTCCCGCCAGACCAGCTGAGGAGGTTCTCAAAGTGAGACAGGCGAGAATAAGATAAGACGTTTCAGTGTGAACTGTGTACCAGTAATATAGATAGATAATGGTGCTGTAATCAGTGATTACACCCTATCATACAACTGACAATAGTGTACAAACCAGTTATACACTGCACACACCTGGCTTATCAGGCAATAGGGGACCGACCCCCCGCATCGTACACACTCACCAGATAATGTCTTCGTGGACTCAAAAATTATCTTATTGGACATCAATGACACTGAACACATCGACTGCTGAGTCATTTGTGTCATGGTTTTTTGTTTTGATGTATATCAAGTGCCTGCCGAAAAAGATATACATGTGGCCACTCAGCTGGCTGATCAACGATCACACAAAAGGAACATAACTAATTACCATATGCATACAGTAAGTAGTATTTTAGCCTTCCCAACATTAAAACATAACCAATTGATCTACCAGTATGTGTAGACACACAGCTTACAGCTAACATGTACCATAGCGTACAGCAGGTTTCTGACAGTGTAATGATAATACAGGTGTACTACCCACAATAATTATGTACACACACATACTTTTCCTGGCATGCTCTCAAAGAATTGCATTAACGTTCAAATACATCATGCATTGCTTCACGCAAATAAGCAATACTCCCTTTCTCATTTACACAAACTATCTTGTACATTTGTATCTCATTTTTAGCTTAATTGGCACCCACTACCTAATTCCACAACAGATCCAGTTCAATCCCCTGTCTGGATTTTATACAGGTAACTGTACTGTAAACTTTAACAAAAGAACAACCACTTAACTGTGACATGAACTGAGTAACCACACTACATAAATTCCTGGAACACAAAGACTCTGTGCTCCAATTCTGGGAAGTGATCAACTTGCAGTGGTTAACACAGACCCTGTGCCAAATATTTCCTACTGGCGGTGACTGTGCTGCAGTGTGGTCCTCTGGAGTCTGGATCAGTGATGATCCCGGTTGTCTCTATCCAGATGAAGTCCAGTCTAATTTATTGTCTACTGCAGCTGCAGTAGTCGATTTATTTCTGAATACATGATTCCTGGATGATAGCGAAGCTTAAGGCCGTAACCATTATTATATATCATTTAATCCCAATCATTAATTAAACAGTAATACAGTGAAACCTGTCTTGAGAGACCACTGCCATGGGAGACCACCTGTCTTGAAAGACCAGATATTCCTGGCAGAAAGAAGGTCCTACATTTCGATGTAATTGAACCTGTCACCAAAGACCACCTGTCTTGAGGGACCACATTCGTATGGCCAATAGGATGGACTTTCAAGACAGGTTTCACTGTAGTGAACATGTCATGGCCATTGCCTACCACTGTGAACCAGAACCTTCAACCTCATTAACAGATTGTTAATCCTGACCCATGTTAATCCTGACCCATGTTAATCTTGACCCATGTTAATCCTGACCCATGTTAATCCTGACCCATGTTCCGGCCCCTTAATCCTATGCATACTAGTAAGCAATGGATCTAGACTAAAGGGGGGCAACAGCATGCTTGTTACAGTGAGGTCAAAAGAAGAAACCGATCCAGGCTAGATTCGAACTCGCAACTGACTGGTCTGAAGTCCCACTTCACACGAAGACTGTAGAGACCATAATAGTCACAATATAAACTTTGTACATGTGTATCAGTTATAATGCAGTGATCAAAAGACATTATTTTATCAATGTGCAAGTGAACATTTCAAACGGGAAAACAAACGGGAAAAGTATTATTTGTATCAGATATACATCATACACCCCTAATGAGCCACACTGCAGGTTTAGTCCAATTAAATAAATGACATGTAAGTCTAAATACCATTCAAACCTTATCAAACATGCAAGGTCAACAATTTCCTTATTTGTTCTAGATTATTATACCTTATTTTAAGGTGACTACACTCTTTTTTTTTAAGTTCAACATTCTTCAAGTTAAAACTTAATTGCAAACGTATTTCCTGATCACACATACATCACATGCATGTCATAAATATAACTTGTACATCTTCTGACAAATTCTGAAACCTGCGCATAGAAATACACAACCACAAATTATTTTGTTTTACGTAAATCTACATTAGAAAGCATATGTGATGGAACTTACTGTGTGTTCTGAAGTCGAGATTTACCTTTTAGTAACGTTCAGTTTGTCCAGATTTGACAGTTGATTTCACAAATCACTCTATCCAATATTTGACGGTGGACGTTCAGGATGCATTGACAGTTGCTTTCCGACTTGTCTGTCTATATGTTGCAGGTTGTGCATACAAATAGGACCCTCTAAATCCTTGTGGATAATCAACTGTGGAGTCGGGCACAGTTGGTTCACTCAGGGGTCTATAGCGTGACTCAGATTGGGTTTAATCCGGGTGATACACCACTAGTCAGTATGGATGATGTACATATATATTATATATAGTAGTCACACAGTAGCTGTGAAAGCGAGCGCTACATGTACATGTACTAGCTTTCACTTGCATGTATTCATATCCTTGCAATAGATACAAAACACATACATGTACTAGAATGTGATCGGCTCAGATGATGTTTGGGAGGCGTTTGGTTCACTGAATCCTGATGCTGTTACTGTGAGAGGGCATTTTCCAAACACACACACACATATAGATATATATCCAATCCTGTGTCCTATATTTCATGTACATATATAGAAAGCATATGCTGTGTTGAAACAGAGGGAGGGCATACATTACAATACAATACCAACCTACGCTCTCTTATCACATCTCTATCTTGCCAGAACGCAGAGTTGTAGATATAATTGGGTAGTTTGTACAGCAGCGACTGACTCCCAGTGATCGTACTGACCATCAAGGTTTGCTGGCCTTTACAGAAACCACCCACATACTGCTACATGGACAATACTGACAGCAATAAGCATTGAAGATATAGAATCTAGTAATCATCCGTGTACATCTGATGCCAGTTTCAATGCCTTATGAATAACACAGTGGGTCCAGCGTTGTAAGACCACCCAATCAATCAGGAAAATAATGGTCTTAAATTAAATGTGGTCTTGAAAAGAGGGGAACATATAAGAGTGTTAACTGATTGGAAGCCTTAATATAGAGACAAGTCAGCGGTCAAGTAGGCGGTCCTACAAAGCAGGGAATGAGTGTACATATTGCAAGAAGTAACATATAAATTGGTTGCTAAGTAAGCTTGTACAAGTGACACCATTGAAATCAATGCAATAGATTCCTGCCCACATACCTGTATTTTACTCAATGAAGGTGACAACACATTTAACCAGCAAATATGTGTACAATGGCTACGAGTCAAAATTTGGGATGCCTAATTAGCTGAATCTGTCAAAAGAACATCAACACGGTCTTTGTAAAACTGGTTACTGAGTATAATACAAAGTAACTACAACAGTTCCCTTCCAACCTTGTCATAGCTGCGCTACAGAAACAATAATTGTTGAATAGTTACGACCCAACATTTATACATGCTATACATGTACATGCACATTATATACATCTTATTCTAACATATTTTCCTCTGTAAAAAAGCACCGACAAACTCTTGATCAACCAGTTACCACCTTGGCAGCTGAGTTTCAGACAATATCTGCTATCCTTTTCTCAACTATCCACAGATTTTATCACTCAATGGACACACGTTAGCAGGTCAGCCCGAGGCGAGTTACACCGGCAAGATCGTCCGGGACGGTAGCCGCCAGTGTAACGATCTGTCCCTGTTGCTATATAGCTCTCCACACCTAGCCTAACTGACACAGCGTAATAGCAACACAACTCACTACATGTACCTACATGTATCCATCTAGGTATTTTACCTGAGCAAAAACATAATCAGTCCAGGATATATATATATATATATTTCCTCTGCGGGGGGGGGGGTTCGGCAACCAAGCTACGGAAGATCCGTATTCCACATGTTCCAGGGTCCAGATGAAGGTTACAAGGTTTGTATGTATCTATGATATCTGGATCTGTACAAGGTAGGAGGTAATCCTGGAGTGATCCGGAACCCTTCTGGAATCAGCCCTCTCTCTCTTGGTCTGACATGTGGTGTTCAACCCAGTAGGGTATATATATTCCCCTTTACCATGTTTACTGCACAGTATACCTGTAGTTTGGTTACCTGTGGATAGACAGCCCGGAATCCCACCTTACCCTGCCCCATTGTAACCTACAGGTAACTCCTGCCAGTTTCCTACCTACACTCATATACAACACAGCACTGCATGCTTCTCTAAGCCAGGAAACACAAGTGCGCCGGGTTTACACAACAAAGAAGGTCATGGAAAAGGGGCAAAAAAGGTATGGGTACAAGAAACGGGATACGTTCCAGGAAATATCAAGGTCTTTCCGATTTTTTTTTTTTTTTGTCTTTGGTTTCCTCCTATGTGGTTAGGAACATGTAGGCTGTATCTAGCATTGTGGGGTCAGTAAGCGGTTGCAATGTATATCTATATCCCCCCCCCCCCCCTCCCAGTCCAGACAGACTCTATGGGCTTTTGCCACCAACACGAGACCCAAGATAACATGTCTTTCCCACATTGCCGGCAGTAAACCGGTCTTGTTGCTCAGACAAACCGCAAGCTATCTATGGTGGTCGGTTGAACAGTGAAAAATCACTCCCAAGAATCGAGTTTCGATGCCACAGGAAACACAGAGATGTTGAGGTTCCTAAACGGAGCTGTTGAACTGAGTGTTGGCACTCCTTCTGCTTTCTTTAGTTATGTATCACATCTGGTAACAAAACTGATAATGACAATATTTTTCAAAATCATAAAATACAGAAATTACAATTCTTAATTGAGGAACATCTTACAAAAGGTTCTCACATAGCCATACTGCACATAAACAGAGTACCATATTCATTTCATTAAGCGCACAGGGGCTTTAACAAGTTTAAATGCTTTACTTGGGGAAAAAATAATTTTCCAGATTAAATCTTTCCTTGCTCTTTGCAATGCAGTGCCAGTTAGTGTAGGATGACTGCTGAAAGGTCTATAGGAACTTCGTTGTGCGATAGAACATGTGCACTGAACAGATGGAATACGGTATTAATCAGTATGTAATAGTAACCATAAGCCCCGTTGCCGTTACAAAGTACATGCATTACATGCTGTAGTTGCCACAGCTACCCATAGTATACTGTAATACCAATGTTTTACAGATACCCGCATGTCCAATATCACTTATACAACATGAATTTAGCCAGTAGAGACCAATGCCATGATAAATCATCTATGCTAGAGCAATGCATACTCACCAAGACACACATCGCCTATTATACCTAAAAGAACCTGTGTGTGGTAGGTGGACACCTGTGTTGAGAGACCAGGGTTGGATTTCTCGAAAAATACTTAAGTCTAAGTTTCGACTGAAGTCAGATTCTTAGCCAATCATGTAACTCAGACATTGGTCACTTAAGTCAAAACTATTTAGACTACCAAATATGTCGTAATAGAAGCGCAGGCCCTAATAGACGTGCACCACCCTGCAGCAATAAGCACATCACATCAAAATCACACCAAATGCCTGATAAAACATCAAAAGATCGTCCATAACCAGTGAAAAACGTTAAAATTTGAGCGGTATTCCGGTCTGTTTGGCTGCTGTGCATGCGCAAATTGCCACTTTCTTGTAAACAAAGGTCCATGCGGTTCCTGGTTACTGTATGCTTATTGTAGGTACCGGACGACAGGCTTTATTGGTGAAATTATAATAGACGCACACCCAAGCCCTTGCACTCGCGCACTGCGCTTCTATTAGGACATATATGGTAAGTATTTTTCGAGCATTTCAGCCCCGGTTTACAATGGCTGATTGGACAGGTTCCCAGGAACAGAACTGGATACCAAGTTAGTACTGGTACGAAAAATTGGCTGAAATTCTTTTGACATAGCTCATTGTAGAACATAGCATATAATTACTACTAGTCTGCTTCATCCTAAAAACACAACAGCCAACAAGATAGCTTTGTTTTCACACAGAACATTGAACAGTTGACACTGGCATTGAATTGTTGTTTATTTACCGTACCTTATTAACGTGGTTTGACCCCTGACCTTTTCTGACCATCTATATTGCTGGTAAACACAGTAAATCAGACTCAATACACACTGTAAACACCTCCCATAACCTGCTCAACCTCCTGACTCAGATACAAACCCCAGATTCCAGCCTCAGCCGGTATGACAGTCGATGGGAATCTCCAGTAGGATGTCACATACATGTAACTCCACCGTGCTAGCTGCTATCCCACCTAGAGAACGGACTGGGAGACACGACGCCGACTCCCTTGTCTTCCCGTCCAGGCATCGGCCCGAAAAACATGACAATCGTCGCTGGGAAAGGTTAAAGTCATGAGGCTGTATCTTGTGTCAATGCGATGATCACGACACGTTTGATATTCTGTACAAGGCAGGCAGCGGGGCTGGCAGCGCCGGGTGTCGGTCGGCCAGCCAGGCTGATTGTCGCTATATATCGGTATCCCTTCTCGGTGTAGCTACATATACTATCTATATAATGCTTGATTCCAGTGATTAGGGGCCAGGGAATTCTGTCCCCGGTTCGGTGCTAGGATGCGATGTTCCTTGCCCCGACGGTCACACTCTCAGCTGATTGTGTCAACGGAGTTTGGCCCTAGCACTGCAGAGCAAAGCTGACATCAGTGCAAGCATCCTAGCCGGGCATCCAGCTTGTTGACAGCCCACCAGACGACACAGACAGGGATCAATTCTTATTCCATGTATAGCATCGGCGGCTGTACGTACAGTAGCATAGACACAGAAGGCATACTACTGACTGGCTATCTTCCCCTGATAGCCTACGATCTCGGTGAATGCAGTGACAGCGATATTGTGGTGACGACGACGAGGATGATCAGGTCTAGGGCAACTACCTGGACAGATATATAACACGGTGCTGCCGCCTGGTGCCGGCTCTTGTTGTATCCTCCGTGGGTCCGTCCATGGTAGTTCGTTGCCGGGCCTGCGAGCCCTACCCCCAGTCCAAGTCATCAATACTTCTCCCTACCTACCACCACCTACCAGCCTCCCCGCTGCTTTTCCAATATCTCCACATTGCCTCTATATAGTCCAGTCAGGCAGTCTGCCGGGGCGGCCGGCCCTGTGGTAACCTGGGGCTGACTGCCTGTCTGTCTGGCAGCCTCAATGGCAGCAGTGGTAGTAGTCCTGTCACGGCTCTGTATGGCAGTATTATGTAGCTGTGGGGTCAGTCTGTCAGTCATGGAACCAGGGAGTGGACAGAGAGCCCATACAGGGGACAGGGGACACTGCAGGGGGGGGGGGGGGTAGATGACAAGGTCATAGAAACATCCTAGCAAGGTCACAGGACTGGGGGCACTGGTACCCACAAAGGTCAAGGTCGTCAACCAAGTGTCAATGCCTTAAGTAAATTCCTTGTATTTTTATGGCACTTTTTTTTTTTAGGTGTAGCCTGGCACTGTTGGATTCCAGGAATAGAATTTGGAAGGTTCTACATCTATGTATGTGAGTTAGGTGTCAAGAGCTGTGACCAGTCATTATCAGACGTTTATAACTGTTTACCATATCGTGTTAACTATCTCGAACAAGTGCCGAGGTATGAATATAATTTATTATCAATATTGGAGCCGCCGGGGCCGTACCTACAACAACCCACTTTAAAGTGTCTAAACATGACAGGAATAAGTGGACATTTGTTTACAAGTTACTGGTGATTGAGCACATGGTGCCAAACTGACCTGAATATTGCTTGTACTATTTTACCGGTTCTTGAGGATCTGATATTTTATCGGGTATAATATGGTATCAATTTGCCGTTTAGCTTGCATAGGTTTTGTTGTTGGGTGGTGTGCGTCTATTAGGGATATTACGGTATAACATTGTCAGTCATACAAGGCATAACTGGAAAGGCCATTTCACTGTCAGTGGGAGATAAGCATTGTGGGCCTTCTATCAGTTCTCGGACTGGCCTAGTTAAATGAAAACTTGATGTGAAATACGATTCCCTCTCACAGTTCATTTAAACATGCATTGGACCATTATTAACCAAGTAAATCAAGTGAAAGTAGTGGTGATATAGGCAAAGTAACAGCAACGTACTAGTAGCTAATACAATGGAGACATTGTCAATGGATTTGGCAAACAGTTAAAAGTAAAACTAATTGCAACATAGTAAATGTGACATTGTCGAAGTGACTGTGATACTGTCCATGTAATGTGATATTAAGTTAAAGTAACTGACATGGTCAACGTACACTGTGTAATTGTGACGTAGTCAGAGTAATGGTGACATTGTCTCAAAGCAACACTGACACTGTCAAAGCAATGGTGACATTGTCAAAGTAATGGTGACACTGTCAAAGTAATGGTGACACTGTCAGAGTAATGGTGACACTGTCAGAGTAATGCTGACAATGTGAGAGTAATGCTGACAATATCAAAGTGGTGACATTAGTAAATGATGACATTGTCAAAGTAATGGTGACACTGTCAGAGTAATGCTGACAATGTGAGAGTAATGCTGACAATGTCAAAGTGGTGACATTAGTAAATGATGACACTGTCAAAGAAATGGTGACTTTGTCACAGTAACAGTGACAAAGTGATATGTAATGACTGAAGAGAAATTGTACAGTATCTGTTATATTGCTACACAACAATGTACAAGTTTAAGTCCAACTCCCTAAGGTACGAGATATTTTCCTGAGGCTCGCTCCCTGAATGTGTCCACTTGTACAGCTGTTGTGTCACTTTGGTAAAAGCTCTAGGAAAACCGCAAGGTGACATATTACCACAAGGAACAATCATTGGAGATTGGTAAACAAAGCCATTGCGTTAAAACGTTACTCGGAAGCCTGTTGACAGAAATCACGCCTGTGGGACAGGAGGGATTACATTCTGATCATCTACGACCTGAAGTGTGGGTGGGGTCATTAACCGATCTGTCCCACTCACTGTGTAGGTGTCTGCTAGCCACTAAGCTTTTAACCCGCCCTTAAACCACTTCACGGAAGCTCTCTTACCCCCGGGCTGGTTACCCCGGCGATACACTACACGTGTCAGATCTGACCACACGGTCACTGGACTCCATCGCTGGCGACACGTTACCGAGGCGATCAAGTCATTCATAAATTAACACTGCGGTTGTTAGCGATAGATATGACAAGTGTGAGTGAGGGAGGGCAGTAACCGACCGGGTACCGTGGTGACTGGGCAGGGACGGGTCGTGAAGTCACCGTGGGGGCCACCACTTCCTGTCTCATATTAGGATAAATTGCTGACCAGATCACAAACAAGGGACTTGTAACCACGGTTACCAGGTCAACATTCTGTGGAGTGAGTAATGTGGGGCATTGCTTACATAACTGTGAAGGGCAGCACAGCCACATCCTATACATCTCACTCTCTCCCACTATTCCCATTTATTAGATTACAGGCAGTCGGCATCCTGTCCACCCCTCCCGTTATTGATTTATCCCCGGGTGGACTCTTCCTACCCCATCAATATGGTGCTGCTGGGGGTTGGAGAATAAGAGGGTGAGGGAGAGACAGAAGGGGAGGGCTGATGCTGGAGTGGGCTACAGTAATTCATAGCTATACTCACTATGGTATAGGAGTAGAGGATACGCACTATCCTCTCCCATTCCCCCTTCTACCACAGGTAATCCCTATCATAACACTGGGTATTTCTCTTATCCCAGGCTAGGAATAAGATACAAAACCAGCCAGTGGTATATATGTTATAGTTAGAGACTGGACAGGAAGACTAGTGGGCTCTAGGCAGGACAGACTTTGGCAGCATGTAACATGTATCATTACTAGGCTGCTCGCTATCACCTCTGTAGTGCGGGCCCAACTATACAGTCAAACCTGCTCTAAAGACCAGCTGTATATAAAGACCACCTGTTGATAAAGACCACATTTTGCAGGTACCAAGTGGTATACTATCCATGTTATTGAACCTCCATATAAAGACCACCTGTGTATAAGGACCACATTTTGTTGGTCTCTAGTATGGTCTTAGTGTACAAGTTTCACTGTATGTCACTCAGATAGGGTGTCCCTATTAGAGGGGGGAGGGATACTGTATCAAGATTATTAGTAAATCATCTTCACTTTGTTTTTATGCTTTACTTGGTGAAACCTGGAAAACAAGTTCTACACTTTTAACGGTTCAAATTGGAACTTTGCTGAGAAGCATCAAATTTCAACTAGAACAAACTCCACATAACTTCAGCAAAACCAGACTCAAACTGGACAGACCTGGATTTAACTGAACAGGACCAGAATTAACTGGGCAATTTGGTTAGATCGACCTTAATACTAGATACGAGCCAGAGCGACAACAGTAGGCACACCAGCTACTGAAAACCATGTTTGAGTACATTAACAAAGAGAATGTTCTGACTTTCTGGGCAGTTTGTATGTTTAACAATTTAACACCATAATTATAGACCACCCATAGTCAAAGCCAAAATCGTCTTAAATCGGAGGCATATAGACCAGCGGTAATAAAGTTATAGTGGTCTAATAACCGGTCTTGATTTTGGGGTGGTCTTACTTCTAAGGTGGCCTTAAAGCTGGATTCTACTATATCAGTGGTACTAATACTTTGTTTGGGATATCACAGAAGCAGATGAAATTTGACATAGGCAGACAAGCCACCGAAATCATCCAACCGCGCAAATTACTTATTGCCCGGGATGGAGTATATATGTACATATCTTTAAAAGGGAACAAAATTCAATGTGTGAATACTGGCAGATAGTGATACTGTATGATATATTGTCCCAGGCAGCTAATCCCAGTTCCGTGTTCCCACAAGATTTTAACCCAGGAGTCTCCTACCTGATTTGATCTTCTGAGATACTTCAGGAGGGCTTTCATACGTCCCATGATGCCAGCAAATTAGTGATATTACTGGTTACAAGCTCCAGTAGCAACTGAACTACGACAGCGCAAAAATCACAGTTTCAGATATACCCACGTATATATATATATGTACAGTGCTTTGGGTTTCGCAAATTGTTATCAGCACCAGGCAGTGCAGAAATAATCTAGGCCCGAAAATGAAACCAGATATATGGACACCAAAAATTTCCCATGGTTGGACTTGAATTTAAAGGGAAAGAGATACAGCAACTTCCTGGTTGTGGTACTTCCTGCTGCACTTCGGCTTGTCATTGAAACCATTGTTGTTGCATTGTTTTTTTTGTGTGTGTGTGCAGGAGGGTGGTGGTGGTTACTTGGGTTTATGGAATAGATATGGACTCTCCCAGTACACAACCCCCCCCCCCCCCCAACATGCTAGAACCAGTGTATAGCACTGTAATAGGAAAGTACCTTAGAAATGGATAAATGTCAAACAACTACTAGTATGTTCTGGTGTTGTTATGCGTGTACATGTGTATGCCGTTGTTGTGTGGCACTGTGTACAGGTGTACACAGTTTCACTACCGGTATGTGTGTATGGCTGGGGATTAAGATTCAAAAGATTTTTTATTTCAACACATTATCACATCTTAATGTTTGAATTCATGGAATTATTTATATTTTAACCTTTGAGGAAAAGCTGGACAACTCTTCTTTTTTTCCCTTTAACATGTTTTGATTACAGTTTTTAGAGGTTGGGGTGTTCCACAAATATTAACATGATTAAGTACATGGTTTGCTGTAGTAGTTTACAGACAGACCATGTGCAGTTTATGTCTGTTGTGAACCTGGGCAACTATTAATGTACCAATATTTTAATACCAAATATTTTCTCATTTCCTTAGAGCACACACACACTAACTGTAACCATGACAACACAACTTCGTCTTACCCGGAATGGAGAAAACTTGCTTCCTTTCTTGTCGCCGCGCGCTAACCGATTTGCCTCGGAGCTCGGTGATCGGTCGCCTTTCTCGATTTTGCTCTGGCTGTGCTTACGTTTTGGTTTGTTAAATAAATTCCTGAAATTTGAACGAAATTACATATATACAGGTCAAGATTCTTACGCAATAAAAGCAATTTATGCCGTCTGATTATAGAGCCAGACAATGCACAAAAGTCGAACCTGTTTGTTCATGTATGTACTGGATTTATGACTGCATTCATATTAAAGCAACTTTTAAAAGCTACATTAAAGCTACATTTCTCCCTTTCTCTGACGGAGTATTACCAGTGTAAGTCTGTGCTAGCGCCACCTGTTAGTTACATAGCCGAATACTAACAGAATTCCTATGTGGCTCAAATAATTGGTTTGCTTTTAGCCACAGTGGCTAAGGCCTCAACATTTATCTCCTACACTGTGTGCAGTTTGCATGAATGAGCACTATGACAGCTGTTATTTAAGTTATTGGGTAGTTAGCATTAACTTAATCGAACACATGTATGCAGGCATCTTGGTTTATACTTCTGGGTCCAAATTTAATACTGTCAATACCTTCTGCAAACAGGTTTTGAGGCTCAACAAAGTCATTCGTGGCCAAAAAGAAAAAGATGTCCCTTAGCCAAAGCGGCAAACCAGGAAACTAAAATTTCCTAGTGCTACCCCAGGAAGTTGACCGGACTCTTACATAAAATACCCCACTACCACTAACCATACATGTACATTACCTTAACCTTGCAGAGCCAAACGTTCTTACCAACAGAAAAGATCAGCAGTACCCATACTTATAACATGTGTAATGCCCGACTACACTGTATACAACCTATGTATAGATCTACACTTTAAGACGTGATCGGTATTGCAAGATAACGGAAGAGTCTGATTGGCTGGTGATTTCCCATACCTGAAGCTGCGTCTCTTATTGGCTGGTGATGAGCCTGAGGTGGAGTTGACTGCCCCGTCTGAACTATTACCCACAGTGCCATCTGGGGGGAAAACGATCAATCAGTCAGTCACACTGGAAAGCATGGGGGCTGAACACTTCCCAAAAGCTCAGAAATAGACTTGACATTTTATATGCGACTACATCAAAACCGTTCCTCTTTGTACAAATTATCTAGGTAGCTACTATGGGTACATGTTATGTGGAACGTGTTTTAAAGTTATAGATGCTTTTTGAGAGTGGACATCCTTTATATGAGACTGTATACAGTAGTCCCTCTAGTTTACAACCCTTTATCTGTTGTGTAGTCACTGTCTAAGGCAAGTGTTCTAACACTTACTGTCTCTACAGCAACAATTCTAACCCCTGCTGTACTATAGCAATAGTCCTATAGCAACCACTTTGACCCTTGACCTAGATTTGTGTGTCTACAGCAACTGTTCCAACCCTTGCTGTACTCTAGCAATAGTCCTATAGCAACCACTCTAACCCTTGGTCTATATTTATGTATCTATAGCAACAGTTCCAACCTTTGTTCTACTATAGCAATAGTCATATAGCAACCACTCTTACCCTTGACCTAGATTTGTGTGTATATAGCAACTGTTCCAACACTTGCTGTACTGTAGCCACTCTAACTGGTGGTCTATATTTGTGTATCTAAAGCTACACCTCTAACCATTGCTTTATCCATAGCAACAGTTCTAACATTTACCGTATCTATAGCAATAGTTGTAATATTCTTACAGTGTCAGTACCACATTACTTACCCTCATTCTCATAGTTGTCTGGACACCCTGACCCCCGGGAGTTGGTCGCGGGTTTTAGCGAGGCCATGGGTACCAAACCTTCCACAATGGGACCAGTGTCGTCTGTGTTTACAGTTCGTACAAGGCACCACTCTTCGTCCTCAGTGGTTCCCCCTGGTGATGCATCCACCACTTCGACGGCCTGTCCTTTACTGAGCGACAGCTCGCCTTCATTGCTTCCAGTTAGATCTTCCGCGATAATCCAGATATCAGGACTCTGCAAAATCAGACAAACACTGAGACTTAGCAATCACAGACAATAGCAAAATACTCTACATATATATATGGATGGAAAAACCACTAACAGTCATTGGCCATTGGGTCCAGAATTCCTCAACTTTCCGCTAATAAGTAACGGCCTGATATGGTCTGGAACTTTCGCTTTCACTGTGATAGTGTATTCATTGAGACCATTGTAGACAGGTACATGTACTCTCACACAAAACCCACATGCAGTAGAAAACATGCTCTGCACACCATATATGTACATGTATCGTGTTTGCTGAAAACACGATGTTATATATCCTGACTTATCTACAGACCGAAATCTATTACCAATACGCCGCATAGATAAGAAAGCTATAATGCAGCATTGTGTACTGGTACAACACTGGGGATTGGAGTCTATCGTAGCCAGAATTTCTGCTGCAAGCCAAATTTTTGCTATGTTAGGATTACTGGAGGCTCCCAAACAATATACCGGTACATGTACAGAACGATTATGGGGCAAGTTATTCCAGCTTCAGTCAGAAAATCCTTTTGTGGTAGACACCAACAGCTATGTGACCTGAGGATTATACAGCTTGAGTTTGCAATAATCTGCTGTGCTGTCTTTAATAGCAACATATGACCTGAGAACATATGACCTAGATGTGCACGTGAATACATTGTATTCATGGTTGCCACCTCAGAGGTTCATTCAGGCAGACCACAGGTACAGAGTCCAAGGTTTCGGTAATTCTGCCGTTGTTACCTACTGATCCAACTCGCCTTCAACTAACCATAGAATCTAGGTACAGGTACTGCCTTTATTCCGATAACTGTACAGGTTGCTTTTAGAAAATTTTAAATGATTTACTTTGAAAAATGGCATTTCCAATTCAATTTTCATTGGAATTTAACCATGGGAAGACCTCAGGGACACAGTTGAAAGTCCTATAGAACCACTTAAACGGTGCATTTATTATACCATGTACGTTTAACGGAAAGAATATGGTAAACCAGTAGATGGAAGTCTTGAGTATATATATGCCTGGACACAATGAAGCTTTCTACACACAATGGTGTGACTCTGTGAACTAAAGATCACATGTCAGATAGTGGTAGTTCCAGTTTGGTCTCTGAGTGTTTTCGATTTGGTCCTCTAACAACAAAACCAATATACATGATATAAATATACCTACCCTGTCAACACTATTATGACTACAAACACAGAAGAAGTACCTATAGATAGAGGAATTTCAGCATTAAAATTGTTATTTAGACACTGTAGAACATTGAGAACACTAGGAGAGGGAAGTTGACCATGTTGCCTAATCTACTTTAAGCATTCAATAACATGGAACTGTGGAATACACGTACAGTTGTAACTTAAAGAATTTAACGATACAACCGGTGATCGCCGATAGCGAGTATTTTCTGTGAATGGCATGAAACAGCAAACGGATCTGGAACTCCCTATAGTATCTGGATCAAGCCCCAACCTACAAATCTTCCGTAAAACATTTGATTGACATTGATGTCAATCAAATTTCCTGTATCACTATTTCGGGTAATAAACCTATTTATCTGGAATGCATGTAGCATTACCGGTGGCTGCCAGTCTTCTACTACGATCTGCGGGAATGCACTGACGCTGTGTCTGTCCTGGCAAGATCTCGCTGGCCCCCCTTTCCGCTGTTTCCCCCCGCGACGTTGTACTGCTGTACCCTGGTACAGTGCTCCGCCTTCCTCCGCTATCTCATTCAGCTGTCCTGTGGTGTGCGCACGCTGGCCCTTCCCAAGATGCTTCACTCCGAGGAACTGTAAACAGCTATCCTTGGCCTTCCGGAGACGATCCATGACTGCCGAGATTAATCTTTTACATCGCCCGGTTTCTTAGCAAAATTCTATTGTATTACAGAAGTTTGGGCTGAAATCTTATAGCAGCCTCCACTGTATTCTTGCAAGAGTTGACCAAAAAACACACAACTTATTTAACACAGTATAGGAAATAAATCCATGTACATGTGTACATCCATGTAGCTCTGATGCTGTATGAGTATTCCAGGGAGACGCCTCGCTCCTTTCTCACAAATCCAGAAGACAAAACTCTGAGAGAGAGAAGGGCGTTGAGCTTCCTGTCTGCTGGCTGCCCAACCTGGGTTGGTTTACCTGCCTGGGAATTTGATAGAAAACTACCACTCCCAGCTGATATTGGGTGGAGATATGACGTTATTTCCTGGAGCAGGGGCCTCTGCCCTCTGCAGTCGGCATTCTGGATCTCAACACTAATACTACCTGGAATACCTCCCTTGTACAGGGAATCTCTCCTAGTAATCCCTAACCTGGTCTTTGTCCAGTGTCCACAGTAAAGCCAACTACTATATGACACTGCATACCTTGCTTTTCAAGGTCATGCAACAGGAACAATCCAGCCATTGTCTTTCTATAATAGCCAGTGATTACTTCTGTAGATTCCTATTGTGCTTCTTGGAACCCGGAGGACAGATACTGCCTGCATGTAATATGTACAGTAGAACCCATCTTGACAGACCACCCATTAGCCAAACAACTTTGGTCTCTCAAGACAGGTGGTCTTTGATGACAGATACAATTTTATGGAAGTGTAGGACCTAATCTGCCAGGAATATATGGTCCTTCAAGATAGGTGGTCTCTCACGGCAGTTGTCAAGACGGGTTTCGCTGTATAAGTTTTATATAGCACACAGGTGAAGCTGTAATTAGGGGCAGTCTTACTAGAGTAGGTATCTGTTACTCTAAGTTCAGCCTGCAACCACCCCACCCCTGCCCCTAACCAGAGTGATCTATATCCTACCTGATGGAGTTACAGGTTTCTCTGTACCACTATCAAATCTTGTCAAGTCTGTCATGGATTGCTCCGTTTCTCTGGCTCCAATCTACCATAGCAGTTTACCAGGACAATTTGCCAGGAGAGTACACCAGGACAGTCCACCAGGAGAGTCTACCAGGGCAGTCCACAGGAGTACACCAGGACAGTACACCAGGAGAGTTTACCAGGACAATTCGCCAGGAGAGTACACCAGGACAGTCCACCAGGAGAGTTTACCAGGAAAATTCGCCAGGAGAGTACACCAGGACAGTCCACCAGGAGAGTTTACCAGGACAATTCGCCAGGAGAGTACACCAGGACAGTCCACCAGGGGAGTCTACCAAAAGGGCAGTCCACCTGAGGATTGCAGTGGTCCCTCTACTATGAAACCCTGTGGCATTCTTTAAGACCACCCCTAATTTAAGACCACATGTCATGGTCAAGAGTTTTTGGTCAGAAAATGCAGGAAGCACTCTCCTGGTTTCGAACCAGAACTTTCCACAAATTAACTCCTATTACTGAACAGTTTCAGTAAAAGTAAAATACTGTTGTTATCTGTATATAATACAGGCAGCATTTCCGACAAGTTAAGATGTCTCCAGTGTTCTACTATTAGATCAGCCGTCATTGATCACTCATATGTTCAATATAATAACCATCTATTTTAAGTTGTGGTTTCGCTGTATGGTGCCCAGTCTATATGATTGTGGTTTCACTGTATGGCACCTAGTCCATCTGGTTGTGATTTCAATGAATGTGTTGCGCCTAGTCCGTCTGGTAAAGGTTTCGCTGTATGCCACCAGCCTGTTTGGCTGTGGTTTCACTGTATGGCACCTGGTCTGTCTGGTTGTGGTTTTACTGTATGACGCCTAGTCTGGCTGTGGTTTGACTGTATGGCACCTAATCTGTCTGGTTGTGGATTCATTGTATGACGCCTAGTCTGACTGGTTGCCGTTTCACTGTATGGTGCCTAGACTGTCTGCTTGTGGTTCGACTGTATGACACCCACTCCATTTGGTTGACGTTCACTGTAGTGCCTAGTCCATCTGGTTGAGGTTTAACTGTATTGCGCCTAGTCCGTTCCGTCTGGTTAAGGTCTCACTGTATTGCACCAGTCTGTGTGGCTGTGGTTTCGCTGTATTGCACCAGTCTGTGTGGCTGTGGTTTCCCTGTATGGCACCCAGTCTGTCTAACCGGCTGTGGCCGCCTAAATACCAGGTCAATGCCAGCTGGCTGGATTGTGTCAGCTGATTTACTGGGACTTGAGATGTAATGTCCTCACCACTGTTTACATCCCACCGCAAGCCAGGGTAAGGTCTGCATGGTATTTGTGTCTATAGGCAAGGGAATGTCTCTTCTCTCTAATACACACACCCTCTCTGATATAAGACTATCAACCACTTTAGAATTGTCTGATGGTATCTAATGAATGTCAAATCCCGTACACAATATCTCTGAGCCAAGTGGAGCCATGTGTGGAGTGGTCTGAAATTTCAGGGATGTAAGCAGACTGGTCACCCAAAGACAGCATTTTCAATGTTTTGCCCAGTTTACAGCTTACAGAGTATTTAAGAGGGACTTATTCTGGAGAGGACCTCTTGAGACAATGGTTGTAATAAGGGCAGCAAGTATAAATGTCATCATAAATCTATTTAACATTTGTTGGCCACCCTACAGGAATCCTAGATACAGTGGTCCCTGCAATTTAAGACCGCCCATTCAGCCAGCAAAATATGGTCTTAAATTGAAGGTGGTCTTAAAACAGAGGGATATTTATACTGAGAATGTACAAGTGGTGTCACTGATATCCGGTC
>JAAUYG010105013.1_pt1 | contig 20795 bp, 12 predicted proteins | sample 7278091 | NCBI WGS metagenome assembly JAAUYG01 (sample SAMN14350201, study PRJNA611818) | marine sediment metagenome | isolation source: surface marine sediment (0.6m) | place: French Polynesia: Moorea | collected 2018-08
CTGATCCTCTGTCTAGCTGTGGGTTTTCAGTGCTTCCTGGCGTTGTGGATGCTCACCCTCTGTCTAGCTGTGAATTTTTAGTGCTTCCTGGCGTTGTGGATGCTGATCCTCTGTCTAGCTGTGGGTTTTCAGTGCTTCCTGGCGTTGTGGATGCTCACCCTCTGTCTAGCTGTGGATTTTCAGTGCTTCCTGGCGTTGTGGATACTCACCTTCTCTCTAGCTGTGGGTTTTCAGTGTTTCCTGGCGTTGTGGATGCTCAGCCTCTGTCTAGCTGTTCTGTAAGTTCTGCGGTTGATATACAGACATGGCTACTTTCTAATAGTTGGTATTATTTCCCCTTCATCCATAACGTTTGTTTGATCATTCCCCCATTACAACGTATAGTTTAATCTTTGCCTTTCTCATTCTGCGTGAAACCTGCGTGATCCGTATTTCAATTCTGATATCTTAACTATGTGTGTGCATGTGTGCGTGGGGGAGGGGGGGGCAGAATTGTCTTCGTCTGGATAAGCTGGTCAACTTTGTTATCGCCATTGCAATGCCCCTTTCCAGGTTGGTGTTCCATATCGAATTAGTATTGTGCCAAGAACTCTCCCCGCCTTGCAATCCTACCTGTTGGTTCTTTAATGCCAAAGAGCCACTTCAATGCCTGATGATTCGTTGTGGTTGGAAATCCTCTGCCTAATACGTAATGGTAAAAAATATTGGACAAAATACCGTACTGCTTACTGCTCCTTACCTGTGACGCAAAAAAAAAAATCTTCTCACTTTTGTCCAAAATTCCGTCGGCATAAGCGAGGAATCTCCCCGTTTATCTTGAGTCTGAAATGTTTTCACCACCAGTGTCCATATCAATTGTTATTTCGTCTGTGGACAAGACGTGATGTTTGGCTATGTCAGGGCAGGTCTTATTTCTACAAGCGCTTCCTGGTGATTCTCTTTCGGGGTAAGCTGGCGTTTTCGTATGTCACCCGAGACGGTGGTTTATCTATTAACAGGACGCCGTCGCCAAGAAGGGGCGAACCTCAGTGACATTCTGTGGAATAGTCCACTGCTGATTTTTTTTTTCTACCAGATGCGTATTGGGTCGAATATCAGCAGATCACACATTTCTGTAGCCCCAAGTGACTGTCTACCTTATACTAACGTACTAGACATTTTTCCTCATGGTGGGTAAAACAAAAGGGGCGTCCACGGCTAACATTTCTGGTCTTATTTTAGAAATTTGTCTTGCACATTGTTTACAAAACATAATTGGGTCTTCTTATGTGTTGACCATTTTTTATCAAAGATCGCGTCATAAAGATATACACAAGGCAACGTACCTATTGTAAACATCTTAACTGCCATTGTCATGAGACGCTGTGAAGTACAAAGTAGCCAGGGAATCCCACAACAGCATAGCCTTGTCTTAAATTGCCATTACCCGGCTTTTGTCTCGAAAGCAGGGTGTCGTCTGTATTCTGCTATAAAGGGAACTTTATGATAATCTAATGCCATTCACAGAATTGAAAGCATATCTGCTCGACCCATTGCATCCATCCGAACAACCGTGTGCTTGGTATTATGGTTAAGCGTCTGTACGGCATTAAGTGATTGAGTTTCCTATAATCACAACGCGTGCGCATTTTGCCATTTGTCTCATTAACAATGCCTATTGCTGAAGCCAAGGGTTGTTACATCCTTGTACGATTCCTCTGGTCTTCACATTCGGAATTTCCTTGAATTCTTCTCCTGACAAAACTAGTGGAACGCGCACAGGGTATTGGCAAAGCATCTCAGGCGTTTATCGCGTGTTCTGTCAGATGCGTACACTTAAGGTCATCGTCATGGATGCAGAATACACGTGCTGGTATTTACTAAGAAGTTGAAGATTCGTTTTTGATTTTTGTTAAACGTCTGCCATCAGAAGCTATCTAGTGACGTCATGCCTGATGCCTGCGAGTAAATTAATTAGTTGATGCCAATATACTCATGTCACAATAATAATCTACTCTACTACTACCGTGCATTATTTGTATATCTTCACATAGTTCCCTCATGCTCTTACAAACACACAGTGGCCATATTTACGGTGTAGCGTCAAAAAAGTTAACATTTGCTTTTCGAGTCAGTAGTCCCTTTCTGGATATTAGTTACTTTCCACAGCGCCATTCCTTGCGCTTGTTTGTTGCGTAACCATCCGAGAGTCTTTAGAATAAGCGCTTCATTAGTCTGAACAAATGAAATGGCACCAGACAATGATATCGCTTCCGGTGGCGAGCCCTGTTCACTACAGATGTTTGCTGGCTTTTATTCCCCTTGTCTCGGCCGGGTTTATGGCGGGAAGGCTGCTCCCCCAACTTCCGCCAAATAAGGCAATAGAGAAGTCCTCAGTCGTCGCGGTGCCAATTGCCCCGGCCATTCCTGTAAATGGCCTCTTGAAGCTGCCTCATCTCTGCCGGAAGGACTTTTAACTCCCTCCTGGAAGTCATTACGCCGGGACTCGCTCTTCCGCATCCAAAGAGGCAAAAAAGGCGGAGTAATATTTGAAGGAGCATCACGGGGTCCTTTTTCGGGTCACTTTTGATTCGGCTTTATGTATCATTCCGCCGACTGCTATCAGCCGTTCAATTATTTCGCCGATCGCGTATATGTCAATCCGCCGCGAACTATTCATGATTTATGTGTGTACCTTTGCACCCGATAATTCCGCGGGACAAATCCCGTTATGGTTCTGTCGGGAATTGTAGACACCTCGGGTCCGCGGCCCCCAACAATGGGCTGAGATATTGGCCGGGGGTGGGTATGACAGAGTCGGGCCGGATTTGATGGTCCGGCCGGGGCGAAGGTCCCGGCAGCCGAAGCCATTCAATGGCTCGCTTCCCGATTGCTCGAGTCTCCCTTTAAAACCAGGCAAGAAAAGTCAAACAATTGGCGTGGAATCGCTTGATTAAATCAAACGCCTCAGAGCAAAAGCAAGGTTGATTTGCAAGGGGGCCTTTTGACCCCTCGGGGCCGGAGTCGGGTCGGGCCCCGGGTAACAGCCTGGAACGGAGGGGGTGTTTTTAATCAGCCTCAATGGAGTCCGCATAACGACATCAAACCAGATATGTATTTAATTCATCACAGTTCCCCAATTGACCGGCATTAAAGCTAAGGTCCTTATGGGGCTGTTGTGGCTGCTCCCGGCTCTAAATAGAAGGGTAAAAAAGCAAAAGAAAGCGAAATGTGTCGCCTGATTTATGGTCACATATTGGTCCAAGCCAGTGTCCGTGGCTGTTTGTATAAATGAACAGGGTCAATTCCCATTTATGAGTAGCGAGTCGCGGAAGCGCGAAAATGGCCGAAAGCGAGCGGAAAATTTATTGATATTTTGTTTCTGGGATTTGGAGCGAAATGAAGGGTCTCCACAAGCTCGAGGTGGAGGGGGGAGGAGGTGATGGTAGTAGCCTCTGGAAGTGATCCCTCAATCCTCGGCTTGTCAGGATCGGACCCCGATAGCAGGGCATGCCAAATCCCTCGTCAATGGTTCAGTCAACATGGCGCAGGGGGGTATTACCCCTCACCTCGCCATGACATCGCCCCGGGCCCCAGGGTCGCCCAGCCTGGGGAGTAACCCAGCACAGGTCTGTTAATAGTCTCTTATATATCGTTGACAAAAACAGCTTTGTCGCAGATTCAGCAGCAGGGATGTGTGGTGTGGTGGGGAGAGGAGGGGGGAGGGGGGACGAGGCAGAATTGGAAGACTTGGGTGTTCCATCGGTTCTCGTACTCATCTCAGGTTGGGATTTGTCGCAGATTGCATTTAATAAAATTAATGTGTCCCGGGACCGCTTACAACCGTGGTAGCGGCTGACCCCAATTATTCCACTGTGATCCGCAATATTGCGGGATATGGCATTTCCCTTGCAAATGACACCCCCGGGATTGGGCGGGCGGTGCTCGGGCGCCCCCGGGGGCCTACACCCGACCGTCCGGAGCGTAACCGAAATTCGTTTTTGAGGATAAAATATATGACACGGGGACAATCCCTGCTTGTTTTTTACCTCGCAAACGCAGCGTGCGAGAGTAGATTTCATCTGGACAGAAAAGCCGAAAGCGAATCGAAATGTGTATACGTAAATGGTATATCGTGCTCCATTGAATCAGCCAAATTGCTCCGTGTGCCGTCGTTTTGAGCGTATCCAGTAAAAACATTGACCTGGCGCTGCAGAGAGTAATCGCCAGCAAGTGGCGGGGGTTAGGAGTGAGCTCCCGGGGATTACACCCCTAACAACTGGAGATTACGGGTAGAGATTGCTCACACGGGAACAGGATGATCAAGATATCAGCAAACGGCAAAATGCAGCACATTTCGCACAAAGCAACGAACGATCATGCAGCCAAATATCCAAATCCCTTAAAATGGAAAGCCCATATTTGTTGCATTACATTAAATACACTCAGAGAAGCTCTTTTAAAAACAAGAGGCCCATGGGATTTTCGATTTGGTTAAACGTTTACTCAACAACAACATATGTATTCGTGCATTTAAGGGCATTCAGCGTTTTTAATCTTAACAAATAATTGTGTCGAGCTCACGGAACCAGAGAAAAGAGTTAGAGAAAACTGTAGACCCAGAACAGCAGATTACCAGAGTAAGTACATTTTTGCATTCTACATTTCAGTGTCCCAGTATCCAATTTGCTGGTCCATTTGGTTATACTTACTTATCCTTACATAACTACGTTTATGGCAAGCCGGGAGGAGGTTAGACGATGTTTTTATTGTTCCTCCAAGTACTGAAGCGTCACATAAATATACAAGACACGACGGATATGTGCAAAACATTATTTTTGTGTAGTGCTTTAGACATTGACACACTGAAACATCTTACAGATGCACAATGTTTGTGCATGTGTCTTAGTATTTTTGCATGAGCGTGCGAACGTACATGACATTACATTCCACCTTCAAGATGCAGTAACGTGCTATTTATTTTTGTGTAGTGCTTTAGACATTGACACACTGAAATATCTTACAGATGCACAATGATTGTGCATGTGTCTTAGTATTTTTGTATGAGCGTGTGACCGTGCATGACATTACACGTTTAATTTTTTTCTTTGTTCTTAGCAGCAACTGACTCATAAACTACTCAATATTATACCTATACTACAGTCACACTCAGAAGTGTAATTCCCAACGTAGTATTTGGCACTGTCTTTTTCCGTCTGACTGCTTTTGGTCTTGAAATGTCTTGCAAAGATGGTCAAGTTTGCGTTACATCACGGCCGGATGCATAGCTGTACACAGCTGGTGCCAGAATTTAACTGAATCTTCCAATAATCGTGCTTCTGTAAGGATACGTTTAGGTTTTCTTTAACATAATGACGAACGTTATTCTTACCTTATGGGGGAATGATTCGTCAAACAAAAGGCATATGTCAACGCCAGTATAAGCCATATTTTGACAGTACCCTACAAAATCTCACTCACAGTACTCCAATCATAATTTACGTCACCGATTTGACCACAATTCACACAACAGACTCTTTCTACAAACATAGAGTCAGCAAATTCGTCAGCACTTATGCCACACAATTTGCCCAGTTTATCCTATTGACAATGGTTTTACTTGACACTAAGGTCATAGTGCTATGCTTTGTAAAACAAATCTATGTGCCCCCCTGTAGGCACTCGGATTCTTTATTTGACAACCTAGGCCAGCTGACCCATTGCACCACAGTTCTGTTGTAACTTATGTTTATATATGGATTTGGTTTTCTGAAAGGCAACCGAACTATATAACATTGGATCCAGAGTTACGCGGTTTTGATTTGGGGGTAATCCTAGATCCTAGATTTCAAAAATACTTAAATCTACGTTTTGGCTTTAGCCATCCATCTGGGCAATGCGATTGGCTAAGAAGTTGACTTACGTCAAGAGTTAAGCTAGAATATTTTCGAGAACTCGGGCCAAACTTCCTCTCTGACTTTGTCTTGGGAGTTCCACTGTGGGAGATATGTGGAGGATACAATGTATCTCAAAACAGCTTCCTCCAGATATCAGAACACCAACTCCAAAACTGGCCTTGAGCACATAAAAGGCAATGGTTACAGAGGCTACAAATGAATTTAAGTTAAATTCTAGAGTAATGACCCCCCTTTTTCGAAATTAGCCCCGTTGATTTTGTTTCCCAATGGAAAAAAGTTACAATAAAACGCCACTTTAAAAATAGGCTGAATGAACTATGATCTGCGAACTTGTGATGTTTGTGCCTTGGTGCCTCTACTGTTGGCTGTCACAGCAGATTGATAAGGTTCCAACTGAGATTGACAGCTCTTTAGTACACTATCACGGATTATATATCTTCGGATGCATAGCTGCTACATGTATGCATGTATACATATGCTGCCTCAATTAGGCGGTTCGCAGCACTGAAATCTTATGACTGAGAAACTTGAAATTCACAAACACTATAGCATTGCTTTCAGATGCTCTTGGCAGGGAAACAACTTTTCTCGAACTCTTTCCAAATGAGTGTAAATGTATGTTTACATCCTTTGCTTTTCGTTGTACTTAAAGAGCCAGAGGCCAAATAACATAGGCGATATGCTTGACCACTTGAAACATTGGATCAAACACATAAAGCCCAATTTTAATCCGTTTCAATCTAGCGTGAAAGGTGTCCCGCATATATGTAGTCCCAAAATGATCTGAAACAATCTGATAAGAAAAGTACTCTAAACATATGTATATATTCTATATCCACAACTGTGTCGAATGGTATTCACAAATCTTTATGCACTCTAGCCTGACGTGAAGCTCATTTATTATTGTCGTTTAACTTTACAAACTTGAAAAGGAACCAACCAATAATTTCCCTACATTTGTTACGCACAAAGGAACAAATCAGGCACTTCGAATCAGCTTCGTTTACGAGTAAACCAACTCGGCAAAATCTATTAAAGGAACCAACCAATCATTTTCAAAGACTAATTAACAGACTCGACAGAATTTTATCTTGACTACCTTATAACTAGTAATCCTGGCAATGTGGCGGAGGGATAGCAAATGATGACTGAATGGTTCCCATATTCCCTTAATAAAAAGAAATACTCTGTACAATGAAAAATGAACAGATTTCTTGTACTGCGCATGGTGTGTTTGCTGTGTGAATGGAGCGCATAGAGGTAGCTGCTCAAAAATCAAATGGGAGAAATTGGTAGTAATGTTACATATTTGGGTTGTTTGGATAGGTTGTAGCTTACTACTGGCATATATTCATATTTTTCAGAAACTTCACTAATGCACGTACTTACCTATGGTTTCATGCGAAATCTATCCATAAAACCTTTTACCCAAAATATGTGACATCCTACGTGATGACATCAGCGTGACTTGGCCAGCGATAAATACAGCAGTCCTGTCACCAAATGTTTCCAGTTAGTTTCCATCACGAAGTCCGAACCACCTGCGCATGGTTCAGTTAAAACAACGCGAGCCACCCGCTATCATTTTTATCCTTTTCAAAAAATTTCAACAAAAGCCACCACAGAACAAGGGAAGCTAACCTCCACGCAATCCGTGCTAACCGTGGTCATGAATAAAAAATGGTGCCATCAAATCAAGGGCCACTGCTGTGTTTACATTCTCCCAAATTGGGGCGTTAATTTCATAAAGGGCGTGAAGTTTCAAAGGTTGTGTGGTAGTACAAGAGGCCCCGTTCCTGCCAATTCACGTATTCATATGCATGGATTGTTTGGACAGTGACCAGAATGCGTTTTTTATGCTAATCATAAAGAAGAGCACATCGTGTCCATAAGCCGCAATGAGCTTGTGGGGGAAGTTGATTAGATAATCAAGCGCCCCAGTGTCCCTGCAAAATGTGTTTTAACCTAAAATGTGCCATGGAAAAGAAGCACTGATTCCCGATCTGTACTGCAAAATATCAATAAAAATGGTCTGTCTTTAAAGGCCCACAAATTACAATCGTATATAGATTTTGCCTTATGTGTAGAATATAAATACGTGGCGATTTTAATTCTGAGATAGAGAGAGAAAGAGAGACGAGAGATTGACTTTGTCATGGGTAGTTGTAATAATTCGTATTAATATTGTATTAAATTGACCTAAAATAGTGGTAATTCTGTCAAGTAAAATCCATCGGATTAACTAAGGTCTATGCAGAACTAAACTTTCAGAAAAATATCTCCAAAACTTTGAACATTTCTACAATTTCAGAATGACAGATTTCTTTTCACAAACGTACACATGGAGTTCAGACCTTTTTCGCTGCCCGGCGATCAACGTACTTCTCGCAGGAACTTCCCTGCACTTTGATTGCACAAAGAAAGGTATCCGTGCAAAACATCTCCTAGCCAGCAGCCCAGGCCTGACAAAGAAGCAGGCCCGTGGCAGGAAGATTAAATGTATACAACAGCGGGACTGACGGAAGTGATAGATCTTGTGGGAGTATTTATTCTAAAATGAACGACCATGCAGCGCATAAAGGCAAAAATTAATTGACATCAAAATGGATGCCTGTCTCGGTAATTCAAAACAAAATGTTCTGGGTGGCATTTTAAAACTTATTTTAATCATTCGTGTCGCGCAACTGGTAAAAGAGACATCAGTTGCGGAAATAATCGTTAAAATTGTTATAAATTATTGCGTCGAACGATTTAAGCCGAAGCGGTTTTTCTTTTATCGATTTCTGAGTATTACAGGTTCCAGTTCCCTACATGTGAGTTAGATAAATGTCTCTTCAGCAGCAGGTGTTAAATATGCCGGTCATCTACCTTGCTTAGTCGTATGCCATGGAACGTCTCGTTAACTGCATGTGTGTAGTTTTATGTCGGTTCCGTTGACTGATTGCCATTATGTGCGAAACAGGAAAAAAACATTCTAAAGATTTATCGAATCATAAGGAGGGGGCCCTTTACCAGATAAACAACGAGAAATGAATAAACCAATAATACCCCGGCGTGGTGCGCCAAGTTTCCTGCTGCTCAGTGTGCGATTCATCACACCAGAAATATGTAGAAACGCAAAGCGAATTTTAACCATTTGAAATAACTAGAAATATTTCCTTTCGCAAAATTTTAGCACAGAGACACACAGAGCAAGAGAGAGAGAGAGAGAGAGAGAGAGAGAGAGAGAGAGAGAGAGAGAGAGAGAGAGAGAGAAAGAGAGAGAAAGAGAGAGGGAGGGAGGGAGGGTATTAATTTATACAAATTTTGGATGAGAAAGGCTCAACTCAAATTCCTGATAGCATTGTTTGTAGGTGAGCAAAGAGAAAACGTTGAAATACTTCGCTGAATGCCCTTCATACGTACAGTTATCAATGTGCACTCAACTAAGTTAGAAATTAAATGGGATGCCTTCTAGCCACTGTGCTGCAGTCGAAGAACCAAGCGAGATGTAAGTAATTATTTCTTGTTCAGGTATGTACAGAATAGACAGGGATTAATTTAATATCGAATACTAAGAGAATTGTTATTAACATTACTTCAGTTTCTTCGGTATACAGTTAGAATTTTCGTTAACTATATCTAAAATGTATGGCATAATCTCACATGAAAGGTTACGAGCTGCCTAAAGACGGTTCACATGGGTGTCCTTAAAATATCTATACAGTGTGTTCCTGTCGTGGGATATACTTGATCTCATGCAAACAACTGACTGCTAATGTGGGTTTAATTAGAATGGATTTCATTTAAGACCTATAGGAGGAGGCGCAAGTTCTTTTAGTCTCCTGGACCTTCCTGGATAATCTGTGAGAATGACTCTTCAAAATTGTGACTCAGGACAAAAATGTGAGGACAATCCTATGTCCATAGACTTTGTAATTGATATTTGCCATCGGGTTTTCTCTTTTTTTTATTACTGTATTGTATTTAAGGTAATGTGATTAAAGTTTATTTTCTATTGTCAAAGAACATTGCGTGAACGCTAAAGGCTTGCCTTTGTATCTTAATAATGTCTGTATGACACAAGTCTGCTCATCTTCTGTAGCCCTGAAATTAAGCCCAAGGTTACCGAGTTATTTGCACATTAGATGATAACACGTGACACCGCCGTTTGTTTTGTTTGCCTTCGAGTCTTATTTTTTATTTATTTTGGGGTGTGTGTGTGGAGGGGGGGGGGGGGGCTATAACTTTACCATTTTAAACTTAAGACTGAAACTTAATTATAGAGCAATACATTTACCACAGCAAGGTGGGTTTCATGCTGCCTTCTGGTGATGACGTCACTTGATCTAAAGTCCAGCTATTTGCAAACAATCCTGTTGATTGCATCAGTTGGCTTAAAGTCCAGCAATTTGCAAGCAACTCACTTGCAATCTCTTTTATCTTTCTTTCAAACAATTATTATTCTCTTATTATAATAAGGAAAACTTGATCAGCAGTTTGGAATAAGACATCAGCTGAAGAGGTCAGCTCTGTTTTACCAGGAATAGTAGCTACTACTATTCTTGGTTTTACTGACGCATGGGTGTCAACTATAATTCTGAAAAATAACACCTCCACCTATAGTATCAAATACAAGGACAAATTCATTGGCAAGGGACACACAAGGTTGATAGCCCCGCATATTACACTAGTGTCATGTTCAAGTTCCTTTAAGTCAGAGCTTCGTGACACCAGCCTTGGAAGCCGATAACCCCTGATAACGGACAATACCGCAGCGTTTGTATCACGCGGATAAATCCTTAATCAGAGTGGGGCAGAAACGGGCGCTCAATCAGTTATCAGACAACAGGTGTGAAGTGTCAGCGTTCAAATAACGTTCAGCACTGCTCCTAAGATACCGCACGCGACACCCAGCAGATGAATTTACGACGGACTATAGTTTGTAACCAACCTGCGTTCCACAAATATCCTTTCGCCTGTCGACTGGACGTGTCACTCGCCAGATATTGGTGTGACTACGACACACACTGAAAGTGACAAGTTCACGGCCTCCGTTCCTTTCTTTTTGAGTGTTTATTGTGTCGATATTAATGGGTTTAGTTTGCAACGATACAGATCCCAGGGCTGTGTTCAGTATCGAAACGTTTGCGAACATTTTGCCAAAATTCATATCACTAGTACAATAGTCCGTGTCTAATAAGACCTTTGGCGAGAGGGAGAAGTAAATGAATTCATAGTAGCAGCCAAAAATTTGTGGCCACGCTAGAGATGATGGCCTCTTTTGAGATTGACCACAAAGAAAGGGAGTACTGTACGCGACTGTTGCGAAACGTGTGCAAACTTTTTCGATACTGAACGCAGCCCAGTTTGATATTAGCATAGGATCAATACGAACCAAATATATCTTTTTCTATTTTCTTATAGGCAAACTGCACCGCTAAAACATAAATTTCCCACTCGTTTTTTCTTTGTCTTTTATTTTCTTGTTTGTGCATTGTGTTCATGTCTGTCTTCTGAGTCTTCTGTATTCGTTAAACTAACTTGTTTGCTTATATACACCTTCGCATCTCTTTTGTATGACCTGGCATATCCTTTCACAGAAACTCTCGTTTAACGCCATGTTCGTATGTACAACAAATGCATACAATATATTTACAATATATTAAACAACATGCACGATGGAGCAGGATACACTTTCGAAGCCATACCCATCAACAAAACGTGTTCATCAAGAATAACCTCCCCAGTTTTACTGTTCAACATTAATTTTAGAACACCCCTACAGATCAGCTGGGTGTTAAAATAATTTCAGACATCTTTATGTTACACCATGATATAAAACCTATCCATCAATACATACGCTATCGGTCAAATGGTTGTCACACATATACACAATTTAGCTGCAAACTTGCTGAACAAACCTTTCTATTCCAAGTAATACATCCAAAATTACGCATATTAAATGTATGCAACCACCATGAAGGCCGATAGTGTACACTATTCGCATTTGTAGCTTGATTATTGTGATAGCGCAGTTCAGCTGCCAGCAACAACATGATACTTAGAAGACTCTATATTGAGACTATAATGTTTTGCTTTATAATGCAGCAAGCAGTGTATAACTGTCGTTCGGGATTCAATCATTTAATCGTTGTACCAATGCTCTCATACCTATCAATTTTGTTGATTACTTTTCAAGAATCCATACAACACAAGTCGCGGTTTACCCCCATAAGGGGGCGTTTATAAAGAAAAGAGAAAAAATCACGACCAGCGGTGAACCTTGTGCAGCTCCCATTATTAACCTCCGGGTGTCCTCCGTACCTAATCAAAACTCGAGGAAAAAGGCATGCGGTGCATTCTGTGAGCGTCATCAAACGCCTTGTGAGCATCAAAAATCACGATAGGCCGTCCTTTTATCTTATCAAAGGCCCCGTGAAAATCAAGTAAATGTTCTCGTCAGAGCAATGACATATCCGACGGGGGTCTCACCTGCGACCCAAGCCCACCTGCATCTGCCCAGGCATCCGGTGACGGAGGGCCCCAAAAGGGACAAATTGTCTATCTCCCAAGCGACAAAGGCTCGGGGCTGTCGAGCCTGCCATTTGGGGGCCCCTTGCGGCGCGCGTTATTGGGGTCCAACACCGCAGTGAAGGAGGCCGTCCGCTCAGGTGTTTGCGGAAACAATGGTAAGGATCGTCGCAGGACATCTCAGAGAACGTAAACGACAACCGTGATGGGGGTGGGTGCTGTGGGGTGGGGGTGAAAGGGGGGGGGGGCATTGGATGCCACCAAAGAGTGACCAAAAACCTGAATACAGCCGCAATATTTTGTGAATCAAGAGCTGCGGCGCTAGCTCATTTATCACGAAGAAGCCGTGAAAAGAAAACAAGCTTTGACATTTCTACAATTCTTCTCTGGGCTGTAAGTGAGCCTCTCGGAGGTGACGAAATGCTTTTTGGCGGAAAGGGGAGGGGGGACAGCTTGTCATATTGTCAAAGGGAATTAAAAGCCATTACGGGAGCTACGCATCGACGGGGCGATGCAGGTGTGAGCCGCGTTTTATTGCGGAGGGGACTTCACCTACCACCCAGTGACCATACTTTTCTATTCTCAGCGGGGTTAACTCTATAGGGGAGTTTATAATATAATTATATAAATTTCTTCTTGGATGGGTAGTTGACTTTTATGGATGTGAGTGTGTAACCCAATATATAGCTTGCGGTTTGGGGACATTCGCACCCTTTGATGTATACGGGAGGCCGTTTCTCCAATAGAGAACAACCTCGAGCGAATCGAGGGATAACTATGCAGTGGGTGGAACACATAGTATCAAGCACCTGCTTCGAACCGGATTTTCAAAGCAGTTTAGTTTTTCATACGCTTAGAGCCAGGCACATTTTATTCAAGGAACCATGTCAAAAGTTGCAGAGGTGTCAATTGATAACATCACCGAGAGTGTGATATATGATCTGGTTGGGATATGAAGAAATACTATCGGCGATCCAATGTCTGACAACCTAGTATTAATCCTGTATATTCAATCGCTCACTATCTTGAAGCCTATGTAACCGTGGATATGTCACCTCGCATGTCAACTCCATGCATTCGTCCGATGACAGCTATACTCTTTACGGCGAACATCTGAAGTAAGGCGCGTACAGGTGAGAGACTCATATACTGAATGTTGGAATACAGCAATATAAAGTACTAGTATTAAACGGTCTAAATGAATCCACTGCTGTGTATGCCGGCAACAATATAGTGAATCCCAGCCTTAAACCACATCAGTCCAGAATGCAGACCATTGATTAATGGTCGATCAAAATCACGCTAATGATACATTAGGACAAGATCTTTTCGGAATCGTGACCACGAAAGATTAAAACCTCAGAAGGTCCAATTAATCTAGGTGGTCTTAACTCCAGAACTCCACTGTACCGTTATAAAGTGCACCACCCACACATAGGCCTACTGACAGTTATAACGTGTAGCAGTATCATCATCATCATCATCAGCAGCAGCAGCAGCAGTAGTAGTAGTAGTAGTAGTAGTAGTAGTAGTAGTAGTAGTAGTAGTAGTAGTAGTAGTAGCAGCAGCAGCAGGAGTAGTAGTAGCAGCAGCAGCAGCAGTAGTAGTAGCTGCAGCAGCAACGGCAGCAGCATTAACAGTAACAACAACAGTAGCAACAAGCGTAGCAGTAGTAGGAGTAGCAAAAAGCAGCAGCAGCAGCAGTAGTCCACATACAATCACTCAATGCATTACAAACGTACAGAGCTCACACATGAAGGGGATAATCTCTTTGCAATTTTCATCCGCCATCTTGGTTTCCACGAAGGTGTGAACGATACCACAGCTCTGATTGTAATGGTAGTTGTTTGGCTGGTGGTACGCCCAGTTTCCGTACCCCCCTGGAATGAATAGTTAATGAGAGGAATATAAAATGATCAAACTCCTTTTGTATAAATTTGGTAGTATAAATTTGGGTTTAATACTGATGTTACACATAAAAAATGTCACCATTTCCAAATGCCTTTCCATTGTTTTGCGCTCCAATTCAAAACGGCAGACATACATATAACAACATATGGGATATAGACTGGAATTGGAATGTCATAAAATTAAGGATTATTGAGCGAGTTAACATGAATTAAGTGCTATACGGAGGAAAGACTGGTCCAGAAGGGACGAGCTTACGAGCCCTTCCTTGTCAGTGATGAGGCCATGCAACAATTAATTCTTGAACAAGTTCAACAATCCTATTTTATATCTATTACATTTTGCCTCATATTTGAGTAACTTTAAACGTGATATTACAAAACAAAATTCCCGAGAAAATCTCATTTTAGCGATATTTACCGTCGATAACGTTCAGATTGTTTAGTTATAGCACTGATGTTATGTAACATCCTTGGTTATAGCAACGGGTCAAGAGCTTTGGCAACGCCGCACATCTGCCGCAAAGGCCACGCCTTACTCAGGCATGCAGGTGGTTCATTATATTCTTTGGAGGTAAAGATTTTGTCATACTCTTCTGTCATTGAGTCGGGTTATGGTGCAGTTAAACCGATCAATTAACTGCATGCTGAGCTCTAATGGTAAAGTATTGGAATATTATTGAAGCGTCTAGCAATACGAAATAAATTATAGTTTCTCGGTGTAGTCAAGAGTTGTGATTGAATTGTGATTCTAAGAGACATTGTATTATTGTAAAGCGTACGTACGCACTTTCCTGAGTGTTATAAAATTTAAGGTGCCCAACAGTATTCCTACATGTATCTCCGTCTTTATATTCTACGTCTGTCTCCCTCAAATCAGAGACACAGAGTGCATTACTTGCCCCCGACTCTGTAGACGAAGTTCATCCCGTCCCCGCCACACCAGAGGGAAATTTGAGACCCTGTCCCCGTACAGCGTACAGTACACTCCATGTTGGTGCCATGACGACCGTACGTGTCTCCACAGTAACATGACTCGCCATTCTGCAGCAGGGAGAAACAATAACATCAACGGTAAATTCCGAGTGGATGGAAAGTAAAGGTTACCTAAATCGCAAATACAGTAGACCCTCTCTGAAAAATCACCCTGTAAATATGATCACCCCATAGTTAAGACCACTTATCGGTCGACCGAAGATCCAGCTTCATTTTTGTTTCAGGATGAAGAATTAAGACCACTTTGGTCTTGACCTTGTCTTTGACCTTGACCTTGAAGAGTAGTAAACCTTGGGGTGACATTTCCCCTTTTGGGTGGAATCGCACTTTGAGAATATCCGAAAATACGAACAAAATTAGGATTAAGAATGAAGAAAAATTTTACATCTTAAGTCCAATAATCATCTGGGGAACCACTATCTTTTCCAATGCTTGAGATTAGTTTTTTAAACCTACCCTAAGACCCACCTTTACAGACCCTGGGACCAGCTTCTAGAAACATCTTAAGTCCAAAAACATGTAGAAATAAACGTAGGTTCGCCAATTCCCTGGCCAAGCATTGTCTGTTACATGCTTAAGTTTCTTAGTGGACTTGAGATGTTTCTAGAAAGCGTTCCCTATGTGGCTCAATCGCAGATTCCACGATAAATGGAAATGTTTGAACTTAAATTATATATGGTTACAGAAGTATCAGGTTAACATTTGAGAATGTTATTTATTCATTCATTCATTCATTCATTCATTCATTCATTCATTCATTTATTCATTCATCCATCCGTGCGTTCTTTTGTTAGTTCGTTTATTTATTTATTTATTTATTTATTTATTCCTTACTTTTATTACTTACTTTGTTTGCTAGAGTACTTGTGTACTTATGAGCTAATTTATGTACTCGTGTATTTATATATTTGGCATATTCCTGACCAGTGGTTCAGTACCTGTGTGCCAGCGTACATAAAACCTTGAGTCTGGCACGCATCAATGCACAGTTCCGGAGTAAGGCTGGGAATTTGTGGCGTGACGCGATGCTCCAGATCAGGATCGTCAGCCTGATCAGTGAAGCATCCCTGTGGACTTAGAACGCTGTTATCTGGATAGAAGACGCAAGAATGAATCAATTACATGTAAGAGTAATAAATCTCACAGCACGTTTGATATAGGCCTGATAAAATTAACTCTGTGTTTTGTATGCAAACCAGTGTGAAAACGTGTGGGATTTTTATCCCCCCCCCAAAAAAAAAAAAAAAGAAAAAAAAAAGAAAAAAAAAAGAAAAAAAAGACGGAAAAACAAAGTATCCTTCTCTTGACAAGCCCGGGGACTATTGACTTAAAACTTAGACTTAAGTAGTTTTGAGAAACCAATGGTGCACAAGCATACTAATCATTCAAAATTGGTACTCATCCTGTCAGTTCGTCAGGTCAATAATATAATGAATATCTTGGTCTTAAATCAGTGCTGTACTGTGTCCAGTACTTTGTCCTGATATGAATACACATTGGATGTAGAGGGATTCTACCATCTCAACTCATATTGGCTGCTGTGGAACGCTACAGTCGCTTTGTAAAGTGATGCATATTCATGATAATGGAAGTGGAAGAACACTACAGTCACAGACTGAAGCAGAAGAAAGGTACAGTACGACTTCTGATACATATTAGAAGCAAAACGCTACCGCCTCACCCCTGATCCATCTCCAGAAGTTGTCGGTGTGCTGGCCGCCCAGCCATATCGTCTCCGAGACGTCTCCTTGCTGCGAGAATTCCTGTGTCATCAGTCTCATGACCGCATCCTGCGTGACGTAATCCCGTATGCTCGCCAAGTGCTGACCACGCGATCGGCATGAGGCCTCGGCTGCTCGCCAGTTACGTGCTTCACTTGACACCGAATAACATCGTTGATTGGCCGCTCGCAGCCCCGAACACGTATTCTGGGCATCTGAAACATGGAAACGCCTTGGCACATCACATTTCAGTGTTATCGCACCTGTTTGTATGGACCCATCGCTGCACACACCAGACGAGCTTGTGAGTTCAGCTCGGTAGTCGTGAGACCATACAACAATCAATCGTAGAACAAGTGCGATAGCACGATTATATACCTGCTGCTTCATTTTAAGCACATGTCTTATTTTAGACAAGAAAATACTATTTCGACACGGCATTGTTTTTCATTTTTATGCCTTTAGGGCATAGCAACGCCCCAGGACTTTGGTAACGTAGTAGAAAGTGTTAATAGAATTATATAAACACAGACGATCTGCTCCTAAATTCTGCACTGGGGTCATCGTACGATAAACAGAAGGTTATCGTTCAGTTAACGGATTTATCGCACGATCGTTCCAATGGAAAAAAGTAGAAAATGTTTGCAAGTATATAGTACTTAATATTATATAATAATTATTATTTAGCATGTCGTTATGCAACAAATTTAATGGAGTACGACTACAAATAAGACTAATCTAATACACGAAATTGCTTCTTGTGTGTCAAAGCACTGACAAATATGATGTTCAATTGCTCTCATGGAATCTGTTACAGTCATAGCTCGGTGTTATGGAATCGTTCTTGTTTAGGGGTCAGGGGTCGGTTTCTTTAAAAAAAATCTTATTTCCACTAATGAATTCAAGCATGGAAAATACATGGTTGCCAATGTGATTATAGTGAAGTCCGTTTCTAGAGTTAAGATTTTTGCAGAAACTGTCGTGTTAGGCGATAAGCGGTGTAAAAGGGCAGGGGTATTTTTTGTGTGTTTTTGTTGCCAAAATTAAGCTTCTCTCTACATTTATTCAGATCAAACACGGAAATTATGCATCACAAATGATCGGACGCATTTATGTAGTAAGACTAAGGACATAGCTCTAACCCAGGTCTGTGTTTGTGTATCAAAAATATTGTAACTGGAATCGTTGACATATTCTTAAGTAATATTTCAGAAATGCATAGCCAACTGGAAAGGACTAAAACAATGTGAACTGGATAGATGTGATCTTAACTGGACGCCTTTACTTTCGTGCTGGTGCTATATAAATGAGGAATCCCTGGCTAACTCTACACTTGGATAACTTTATTATTTTACAAATGCCGATCAAAGGTGTAGGAAAAGAAGAGTGGCCTGCCTTCGCGGTACACTGACATGCTACGTCCAAACTTAGTACGGTTCCACAAGTCCACAGGCCTCCATTTGCCAAACCGGACGCGATTGAAATTCCTGGGATACGCCGTATTATCTGCGACATGGCACGGTATTGACTCGGCATATACACTTCAGGCGGTGGCTATTAATAAGCAAACATCCCTGTCGCATAGTCCCTTTGCGAAGATGCATTCAGTACTGACATTGGTGACGTCCGCCTGTCACGAGCCGTCCGGGATTATAGGAACACCACCATGGAGGCGACGCTATATGGGGGATCAATCGTTTGGTTGGTGCCGCTTCGTTGCCACGGGAAACGTGTACATAACAGAATGGGACCCAAACAGAGAGCGGATTGTCCCGAGTGGTCAGGCAGTACGAAAAAATAAAACAATAGCAACTGCTATGGCGATCAGTTCATATTGCTATTATAACATTAGTTATTTGCTTTTACTACAGAACAAGTTTGAGAAGGACGTGTTAACCACGCTGGTGTATTTAATATCAATTCCGCGCTATAATCAATGTAACCAAAATTTTCACATTAGTGTTAACAACTGGCTTGCAAAATTTCCTTTCTGCAGACACTTGTATATTAGTTGCGCTAGGGTATAACTTACTAATTCGCTGCGCTCTATCGTTGGACCTAAGTGCAAGTAATTGTCATCTGTCATCTTTCTTTTCACGATTTAAACGTTTTTATATTTATTTATTCTTTCACATTCACAGCCATCAGTGCATACAAGGATGCCATTAGACTCTCTGAAAAACTAGTACTGCTGTGCCCATTTTAGAATATCAGCTCCATGGGCATCACATGAGATTGAGAAGACTAGCTGACCGATTTCTAGTCAATAAAACGCGTAAAATGCAAAACCTATCCTGAAAGCAATGGTGGAGGCTACACTTGTATTCAGATTCACTGTTTATGGCTTGAAGTGGAAGCGTTATACTTTCGAACTTCATGTATCACATACTCGAAATTACTGTACTACATCATCTAAGTACTGTAGTACATCATTAAGTTATTGTACCGCATCCTCTAAACTATATATTTATGACAGTACATGTAATTAATTCTCTGGGATTTTTTTTTTATTTCAATTCAGTCACGCTGGCACTGGAATGATTGCATAGTTCTCAGAAAATGTATTAAAGCCGCAAAACTGTATTTTAGTAGCCTATGCAGTGTCAGTCACTCTTCTTTCTTCATGCTGTCGACATAGAAGCTCAAATTACTGGGCATTCGACTCCCCTGGGGATAACTAGAAAATGTTCCACTAAAAGGCAAAGTGAAAATAGGGTTAGAAAACAGAGCTGATTACCTGTGACTGTCGTCTTTTGTAACAAAATAATCAAAAATGCTGATAGGTAATATCCAACATTGGGAAATGCCACCATGATTGCCTGAACTAAGCTACATCCAACCAGCGTCACGCTCTATCAATCACGTGGTCTCGTCCGTTAATTTGAACTGAACAATTTAAATCTTTTTCTGGATAGCATCATGTGTTTTCCAGCGAACGCTTAGAGCGTCAGTATCCACGCGGACTGTTTTACTCCATCCCAGTATTTGCAGGACGTAAAAGCCAACCAGGGATAAAACGAACCATCAAATTATATCCAATAACTATCCCCGGACCTATTATTTTCACACTGTGCCCCCTGTGACCGTGTTATTGGCCTTCTCAGTGGTAGTCTCAACTCCGGTGTTCAATTCTGTCAGCGGTGGTCTGACCGAGAGCGGGGCTTTGAAGCACCCCCGAGGTCTCTCACTGTCCTTACTGGCACGACAAACACGCCCCTGTTTACCTGTCGCCCCGCAGATCGATGCCACGGTGACACGCGCACAATCCGGCAAAATTTATTTCCATCCAGTCTCGCGTGGCCGAGCAGACGAAGATTCTCTTGTGCAATGAACCGTGACAGACAACGTCTGTAGCCGTGATATGCGCTTGGCACGGGTACATGTACGTGCTGTTGTGAAATATACATAACTGTACTGCAACGATGTATGGCTTGAGCGACAGGATGTGATGGATTATCCAAGGGCAATAAAAAGACTCAAGAATGAAAAAAACATATGTATATAAAAATTATTTTCGAAATTAAATTGATGTTTATACGATCCCTACGGTCTCGTCACATGTGTTAGAGTATGGTCATTTTGCTATTACACCCACAACCTCTGCTGGGCGAGGTGTCTTGTGATGCTCCTGTGTGTTTGTGTGTCCGTGTGTGTCTGTCAAGAAATCTAAAAACTAAAAAACTAGTCAATCAATAAACTTCATTTAAGGTGGGGGCCTTCCCTCTAACCCGGGAAGATATGATTAGATTTTGAGAAAACTC
>JAAUYG010014377.1_pt1 | contig 20793 bp, 17 predicted proteins | sample 7278091 | NCBI WGS metagenome assembly JAAUYG01 (sample SAMN14350201, study PRJNA611818) | marine sediment metagenome | isolation source: surface marine sediment (0.6m) | place: French Polynesia: Moorea | collected 2018-08
AAATTAATTAATTAATTAATTAACTAATTAATTAATTTATTAATAAATAAATAAATAAATAAATAAATAAATAAACAAATAAATAAATAAATAAATAAATAAATAAATAAATAAATAGAACGTAGATCTGTTTAATAGTTTTGAAATATTTTCCTCGCAGGCGTACAGCCACACACACAAAAGGGCATACCGCGAAAGCAAAAAACCTCACCCAACATTGCTGACGCGGAATTCAAGGACAAAGCTAAATAATTCATGACGCAAGCTGTATGGGAAGGTTGTTTGACACTCCACCGTATAGGTGTATTTCAATTAAAAAAAACGAGACAGTTCATTTGTCACAAACAGTGTTTTAGTTCTCCTTAATGAGAACTAAAACACTGTTTGTGACAAATGAACTCTCTCGTTTTGTTATCCTACCAAACTGATGAATCTCTTTGGAAATCTTATTCTTTATGGGATGAAAAAGCCCCAAATGTGCTTAAGCAAACAGTGGATACTACATGTATCGTCCTCGTTGGTGCAAGTACAACGGGATCTATTACTCAGTGTAAGCTTAGTGTGATATTTACATTTTTACACTCTTTGGTGTGAGAACCAGGGGACACGAAGTGCACCTTTCTTCCTAGTCTAGAGATTGAACACGGCTGTTTTCGTTAATCGTTGCCGGGATTCTAACACGAATTGGGCTAAGATAACACCTGCCACACTTTATCTACCATCAGTTCACATTCTTCCTGGTTTGGCATAGTCACTCGATCATTCTCACAAATGATGCAGCCATTGATCGGACGTCGCTACTTGCTTGTATCGCCTCAAGATCATTAGGATGGCTACACTTTCAAGAACACGAGTCGGTGATAATATTGTGGTGTCGTGGGGTCGGTTAACTTATCTGCTGCTGGCTACGTTAAGTTCTAAGGGAAACCGTTAAGGTTGGCAGATGACACTACGCCACGGACAAGTCGTTTCGCGGCCCCAAAGACACTAGCGACCCTAGATCCCTGTTGTAGCCTGATTTGTATTTAACGGGATCTGTGCTTTACACTACTCTCTCGACCCTCAGGGATTCGGTAGTACACCTTCCGATCCGGGACAGGCCACAGGCAGAGCCTGAGCATCCACTCAGGGCAACACCCAAACAGCTGGAGCTCTAGGGAGCGACTGAACTGGGTGGAGCCCCTAGACATGGACTGCCGCTGGTGAAACTTTGGCCTCGTCTATTTGGAGCTGCCTAGAAAAGAACAAGTCTGAGACAAGGCAGTTCTCTTGGACGGCCTTTATTACATGAGTATGGCCCCTTCAGGGGCATCCATCATGGTACAGTGCACAGACATCACGGTTGTCGACATTACTGAAGGACACGGTACAAGTGAGACGAGATACTACAAAGCACCAACACGAGACGAGACGAGCAGGCTTGACAGAGAGCCTGCGATGCCTTATGGGCTTACAAATTAGTAGCACTACCGAATAAATAGTCGAACACTACAGAATTTATACACCTGAGACTGCTTAAGGCTTACTCGTTAGAGCAGAGAGCTTCGATACATCGGCAGATCGTACATGGTTGGCTTATGGTTGAGAACTGGGGAGATAACGTTATGATACTTTGTTTACATGAGCATTCGTGCCTGGTCACACACAAAAATACATACAGTTGTAGCGAACTACTAGCACGATGACATGGAATTAATATAATTCCACGGAGAATATTCCTAACACTAATTCCTTACAGATAAGGGGTCTGAAAGGCAAATACATTGTTGCCTCACAGCTGACTGGTTCAAAAAGACTTAGCATAAACGCTTGCTCGTTCTGACGAAGCGTTCCCTCATTGCATAGCACCGGCCCTTAGTTACATTAGACAATGGGACACCTGGTTGGCGCACTATACCGCACCATAACTGAATCCAAAACTTCCCGCGTTTGCGAGCACCTATACACCCGTTACTCATAAACCTGAAGATCCTACTCAGTAATATAGATATCATTTGAAAGCTTACGAAAAGACCTTTCTGCTGGTTACAACATTACTCAGTCCGAACGTCGCTACATAAAGTCCGATGCGTGCGAATACCACATGTACACACCACAAGGGGCTACGATGGTACATATTTCCCCCCTTCTTAATTCCCGACGTCCTCGGCGAGACCACTCTGTAAACATAAGAGGGTCCAGAACTAACAACAAAACACCTTACTGAGGAACGTCAGTGACCTTACAGTGAGAACAGTACAACTCCTTTACCATCCTGGCCTCGTCGCGACACTCCGAGAGTGAACGGGCTCAGACGATTAGTGAACATGCATGAGAACACAGATATTCACAGGATACACTCTGAACTGCAAAAGTCAGTCTTTACACATCAGGCATCAATGATATGTACAGTTAATACATGGCAATAATAAACTATTACATCCAGTGGAGCTAGGCTATGGAGTGTTAACAAGCGAACATGCGAAAAGTGCTACCGGAAAACACTCACTGTCATTACCAATATTGATACTACTTCTACAACACAACTGCCTGGTCAGGCTCGTGCAACCCAATATATAGGAGACAAGCATTCTCACAACCACCCGGATGAACCACCTGAGTCTCTACAGCTAGAGCTAAGATACCCACCCCGTCGCCACACTGTTATACATCGTCAGAACTCGAAGTACATAATCATAGTCCTTGTTTAATTTAACGAGACTCTATGGGATTTCAAGAACCCTTGATATGTTACAGACACATTGACGCTCTGGATTTGGGTCTATTTCTTGTACTCTATTTCGGTGGAGGAAGCGGCTGGTAAACATTGAGTTAGGCCTTGTTCAATATAGACTCTTATCGATTGGTCCACTGCTGCGCTTTTTATGGTTACAAGGGGAGTGACAGCCAAAGTAGGACTTTTACTCAGCCTATCCTCTCGGGAGGTAAAGCAACCTAAGAAGACGACCAGGGACACAATAACGACCGAGCGAACAACATAAGCCAAAGCATTAGAGGGCGGCGGGCCCACTTTACCCGAAGTAGGAAAGTTACCCAGAACTCTAAGCCTAAGTAGACACTGCCCACCTGAATGAACTGCACTACTGTCTGACCCATCAGGGTACGTTGAGGGTTAGTACTACTATGGCTAGCTGTAAGCCTACTCCCCTTAAGTTCGCTCAGTATTTATAGCAGGATTTGGGACAAGTCAGAACTGTGCGCCTAGTACACCTTAGATCAGAATCTGAGTGCGATATACTGGCAGATGCACACTAGTTGAAACCGCGCTATGCGAGAGCAAAGCTGCTCGGGCCTGAACATGAGGAGACGCTTCTTCGGGCGCGTCCCTTTTTACCATTAGTCTGACGCTCGTATAATTGCACAGGGCACAGGCACGAATTTGACTCCTGTCACCTTACAGTTGCTCTGCTGGTTCTTTGTTGTACACCATTTGGCATTTGTGCTAACTTAAACATTTATACACAAGATTTTACTTGCGTATCTGGAGGAATCATGGCACAAAAAACTTTATTTATGTAGTCTCTCGCCTTCTGCTTACTTTTGGAAAAGACTCTGATACCCAAGTTTGTTTTCGCTTGAAGTTGGGCTTTAATACCCATACTTTTAATTTTTGGAAGACACCATTTTTCACTTTTGAGAACTGATTTTGACTGTTATCACCTCGGATAGCCTTTCTGATCACCCTAATTGATATCTCTTGGCCTTCTAAAATTTTCTCGTACACTTGTACTTGTACTTCAGTACTTTAGTACTTGAACATTTGGGACTTGACAGAGTGCTGATGAGGGTCGACCGAGTGACCAGACATTCGCCCAATCTACCCAACGGCCCCACGGTACCGTTACCGGCTGGGTCCGCGAGACATGTGTCCCCTGAGTCACCTAAGACCCAGACAAGCAGGCAGACTAAGCAAGTGACAGGTTAAAAGACTTTTGTCTCTGGGGAGGCTAACGCTTGGCCTTTTCGCTCACTTTTTGCTTTTTTTGCTTTTGCTTTCATCTCTTGACCATTTTTACCACACTAATACACCAGTAACCAGCAATCTCAGGGTATTTTTCACCCATAACACACCTTTCTACACACCCATGTACCGTTAAAGGGTTAACCCAAAGCATGTAAAAGGGATCCAGGAATGGCCTGAACTCTTCGCGCACCACAACCCGACCCTTGGAGTATAGGGGTGCTAATTACTGGCGCACAACTCTGTACTACTACTTTGAAACATTCATTATACACAGGGTAACCGAGGTTCTGACACAGCAGCTCTAGGCTGAGAGTAGTGGCGATAATACCCACAACATTATAAAACAACATTATGGCACACATCATGGCCCTCACAACTACTGCGACTGACACTGCTTCTGGTTGACTAACCTTTCCCAGTGCTCCACTAGGTATTAGGAATGTCTGGAACCACAATATAAATAAAAAGAAAAGTGTCCAACTGCCTGCATACTAGGCAAAGTGTTTATCTGGTTAAAATAAAATCTGGAATCTCGTTCCAGTCTATAATTGGTGTTAGTTCCAGGTTATCCAGAGAAAGCAGCAGCAATCCAGAGAGAGTTCATCCGGGAACCATCAGAGCCTTGCTATGCAGTGAGCGAAAGTTCACCAGGTATCCACTTGTGGCCGGTTAGTTCAGTCACGGAACAGCACTTCAGTGAGTATCCATCGAGTTCGTGTGAGGATTTGGGAGTCTCTTTTCAGGTATAGTTCATCAGCTATGGCCACTGAAGGCTGGGATTCCCAGTCCATCAGGGCCACCATTTCAAGGACTTGTCATAAAGGCAGAACCGTTGTGAGGAATGTGTGAATTGTCTCTCATTGTCCGTACTGACTGTAACATCCATCAGATTCGGCCTCCATTGCAAGTGTCATGTTCTAAAGGCTGTGGTCTCAAGACGAAGATCTGAAACGTCAATCAGGACTTATGTTGGCTGCAACGTTCATTGGGTTCGGCTTTTGAGGGAGGCAGAACCCTCGGTCCATCATCGGCCCTCAAGTCAAAGGGACTCATGCTAAAAGCAGAAGTCTCCAGAAGAAGGTTGATTGTCTTCCATCTTCAGGCAGTTCGCTTGGACTTCCCTTCTTTCACCTGATGTAGGGCGGGCTCATCTAACATCCCTCGTTCGATCTGCAGCATTGTCCAAAGGTGCCGAAGCACCTGCCATCCAGGGGTCACCCTTTTTGTCTGGCACTCACTGTGCCCTCTCGTTGCCATTGCCAAAGCTTTGGCAGGGTGGACCCCTCTCCTCGTAATATGTCATTAGTGTGTGGCGAGCATTCTTCCAGGGCCTAGAGGTGACACCCTCGTGCTCTCGTAGCCACCTTTTATGACTGCTGGGGTGCTGTAGTAGTTACAGCACCCATGTGGCCAGGAGTCCCCTCTTGGGCACTTGAAGCCACCACCGGGGTGTCAGTCACAACTGGTGGTTGCATTATCACTGGTACTTGGGCCTGGCTGAAGTATGGTGCCAGTATACCCGGGCCCACATACCCCTGGTTGGTCATCTGCATCATTTGCCCCTGGGAGTTCATGCTCTCGGCCGGCACTCCCACAGTTCGTTGCGGAGGTGCAGCCCCTTGCATGGCTCCCAGCTGTTGTGGTGACATTCTATAGTACTGTTGGTGAGGGCCCTGCATCGGAACTGCCTGTCCCATGGAGAGGCCTTGTCCTGTGGATACTCCGGTGACAACTCCAGGCTGGGCAAACTGAGCTATGCTTCCCATAGTCTGTTGGGGAGACACCGTAACCACTGACGAACTTGTGGTGGCGCTTTGACCTGGGCCTCCAAGCCTTTCATAATGGTCTCCTGGAGCTTAACATAATTCTCCTTGTCTACAAGCACATCTGTCAGACGTTTCACCTCGGCTTCAGCAACCCGCAACCGTTCCCCCATCTGAGGGTCGGAAGGAGTGCCTCAACTTCTCACATTCAGCAAGAAGCTGCTGCCCTTCCTTGTCCAGATGTTCCTGGGCTGTCTGCGCCTGGTCTCTCTCCTTGGTCAATTCGACAACCTTTTGTCATGCGACATCCATGGGACAGGCAGGCAGGTCAGTTCTTCCACATGTGTCCCACTAGCCGTGTCTTTAGCTTTAGCTTGCAGGAGTTGGACCTCTTTTTCCAAATCTTGCAGCTTCTTTTGCTGTACATTCACGGCCATTTTGGTGCTGGCTAAAGCTGGGCTTGCTAGGCTCCCTCAAGAAGGGCTGGTGCACTCGGCCTGCCTCTGCTCAACAGTGGTAACCCGCTCCTTAGCAGCAGCATGCACCTCCTCGCTTGCTGCCAACTTCTTCTCGAGGGCTTCCTTGTCCTTGACAAGTTGACTGTTCAGTGTGTTTATCCTTCTAGACTGTTGGTGTGCTTCATTGGCTACCTTAAGGGCTGCCACCTGCTTACATTGAAGGTCTTTTATAGTGGCCATCATGACTCCTGCCAGGTCAGCATCAACGAAAGCTTTATGATCTTTCATTGTTCTTAAATTGTTCTCATAACTGCGCCTGGCCTCCATGCTGTCTTGTTGATACTGTAAATAATATCCGTACTGAATATGTGCACTGTCCTGGTGACCTTGCTGGGCAATCCCTTGTAGGTAGCGGTGTAGTTCAGCCGGTAGGATGTCCGACCTTGGTTCCCAGATCTCTGTGGCATCAACTGGGGCTTCTCCCAGGGTCGACCCACAAGGAGGGGGCATTATCCAGTCAGGTGGCTGGAAGGAGTCAATCGACCAATCGGCCCACCTGGGCTGGTTCCAGTCGTCTCTGGATATTGCCCCCAGCTCCTGGCCTGGTGGTTTGAGTCCTCCAGCTCTCTGCCACACAGTGGCTGCGATCTGACGAGCCGGGCCATGTTTATCAGCCAGTCCCGAGCTAGATTCCAAAGTCCTCGGAGCACCAGTTGGGGCCTTATGGCCCTCGGTCTCACCTCTCCGATCACTACCAGAGGTGGGCCAAGACCCTTGGTTCCGTCCTTTTTCTCCAGTTTGGTTCTCTTTCCTTTCGGTTTCCTTAACTGGTGGCCGTGAAGGAAGAGGCTGAGGTTCTTCCGTCCCAACCTCCATAGCCTCCTCTTTCTGACTAGTCTTGCCAGCCGACTCAGCCTGAGTAGGTTTGTCACCCAGGACTGGTGGCTTGGGCAATGTCTGATGTACAGCCTTGTCAAACTCGTCAGACATACGCTCGAGTCTGACTACAGGGCCTTTCTTAGTTCAGACCCCAGTTGGCAAATTCTTAGGGTTTTTATCGAAGCCTTGGATGCCGCCGATCCCGATGCGGTCCGTCCTGGGTAGACCTGGACATTCCTCCATGTCTAAGTCAGGGCGAGGTGTGATCCTTAGGCAGTGATGGTTCAATCTGATGATATGGTCTATGTGCAGATGAGCTTAACCTTAGTTTCCCCCCGGGCAATCAGCTGGTGTCGCATCGCCTTCAGGCATGGGTGGATTTTCCCGCACTCCCACTGCCCAGGTGCTGAAATGCTGACCATGTCCACATCTGTTCCCATACTGCATCATTATTGTCATGGCCATAGAGCCTCGGCAACAACGAGCAGGCCTGCTGTTCCAATGTCACATTCCATGCTGGGGGTAACAAGTTCCCACTATTATCGAAGACTCTACCCTTCTTGCTCATCCATACGGCTGCCATTGTGGCAGACAATGCCACATCCAGGTCTGGTAAGTATTGGCGTTCGTGTGGGTAGTTCACTAACATCGCCACCATTACACGCACCGCTCTGTCATGTTGGTCCGTGGTCACACCCACATCGGGCTGACCGTTGGGCACACCAACATATGCCCAAGGCCGGCCCCAAAAGTCCCATCCATTAGGAGCACCCCATTCTGGCAAGCAAGGCAATCTCTCTCGTTCAGGTGTGGTGACACTGCTTTTCCTAGCAAACTCCCCTGACATCTGGCCACTTGGCCATTCTTTAATGGTCCTGCGTTCTTGCTGCACATCAAAGGCTAACCAGATATCAACTTCGTGTCCCTCTTGTCGGATGGCATGCTCCGCTGTTTCATACCGAATCAGTGGAACCGCCTTAGTACCCTGAAAGAGCACTTGCCCTGTTTCCTCCCTGACTACTCGTTGGGCTCCTTTTGGCATGGTGCTGTCGCCCACATGAAGCTGATCCCATGGTAGTGATTTTGTGGGAGCAGCCGATCTAGGTGACTTGCTCACTTTGCTCCCCATGGAGCTATGGCCACCGGTCTTCGAGCTACTAGATGCCCTCGGACCGGAGCCAGCTTCTTTGACTATACATTCTTATCTGAAGGCAGTCTTGGTCTGGATGGCCGGTCAGCCCCACCAACCCTAGCGGAAACTGGTAGGCCACCTTCTACACTAGGATCACTTCGACCTCTCTGATTCCTGGTGCAATCCGATCCTCCTCGATCGCTACCACTGGTATCTCTCTTTCTACCAGCACTACGCTGTCGAGCTCGTTCCCTTGTAGCTGCATAAGGTGCTGACCTAGTACGGGCCCCCTGCACACCCTTTCAGCCCCGTTCAGTAGCGATTCTCACCACCTGCGAAGCCACCTGCTGGGCAGCAGAGTGTGGTCTACTGTCCTTAGATGGTCCTGGTCGGTGGCCACGACCAGATGATGACCCACGAGATCACCCACCGTCACGGGAAGAACCACCTGTGCCGTACCCGCCTCTAGAAGATGTACTTGTCCTTGGGGGAGGACTATAGGAATGGGTTCTTTTCTGCTGGTTACAACATTACTCAGTCCGAACGTCGCTACATAAAGTCCGATGCGTGCGAACACCACATGTACACACCACAAGGGGCTACGATGCTACAATATAAATACTCCGGCGCATATGATACCTACCAATATGTTATAATACTAGTAACCCAAGCGGCAATTTAAAAAATACTGAAATTGCCTGCCGCCTCTATGTTCCATTTTGAAAGTCAACAATTAATAGTTTCTATGTTCTTGTTAAGGGTGGTTTTATCTAGAATACTCACTTCTCTCACAATCCTGATATTCGGTTATAATATATATTAAACTATTTTAGCCATATGGTAATTATTTGTGCCAAATATGCGATAGCGGATCGCAGATTTCTCGTATTTCAAATTAGGTAACTTTGCCTCATCAGAAAGTCTAATGCCGTGGAGAGATGTTGCCATTTTTTGGCCAATTTCGCAATGAGTAATTAAATGAAATAGTGTAACGTTACGATAGAATTGCCCCGTTTATATAAGCATTACGCCAAGCCCTGTCGAACATTTTTGAAAATTGCAACTGGGGATGACGATCAGCATTGTATTTCATCGTTCATTTCACCCTCGAAGTTTTAATATGTTTTCTTATTTTTTGGAATAAATATTTTATTACAGAAAGAAACCAAACCAGTCGAAATACTCAGTATCATTTTTTACCGGGAAGGTTTGAACTTTGAAACAGTGAAGTTGACCATTTTTTAACCTTGTACCGTGTCAAAAATCCGTTCCGGTTGAAAAAAATCACATTTTTGAACTCCGATACATTTTGCTAGACATGGAAAAAATTAAGTAACTTGAAATAGTTTATTGTAGATTGAAATACCACAATTGACCACTGGTACATGTTACAGGAATCTCGTGGGAACCAGAGGTTTTAGAGGTGCAGAAGTTCCATACCCTCAACTTGCTGTTCAAGCAGGTCGTAATCACACGGCTATGATTAACCCAAATTTGGGGTTCTATTTTTGGATATATATCGTGTATGTGCTTTATGTACTAAAATCGACATGTAACGTCCTGTCTGGGGACATGTTTGCGCTAGGCTAGTGGTGTTTACAGTGGGACCCGGCTTGCTTTCCACGAGGCCTTACAGGATACAGTAAAAGGTCACGCTTGGTCTCACTTCACCGAGCCAAGGAGGTATCATCCTAGCTGTAATAAGATTCACCCTACACCGAGGGACGAAAAACACGCAACCGATATCAGTGTAAGCTAAAGAGCAAACTGTAACGGTGTCGATAAAATACACCATCCATACAGCAACTATTTTTGTCACTCATAATCGCCCATAAAATTTAGATGATTCACATTTAAATGTTAGAGGGCCAAGCTAGGTGAAACGATTGTCGTGTGTTTTCACAGACATTTCTCTTTGTTTTTCTCTTCTTCTTTTTCCTCCTCCTACTCCTCCTGCTCCTCGTTTTCCTCTTCACTGCTCTTCGTCTAATTCCTCCTCAATAATAATAATAATAATAATGATAATAATAATAATAATAATAATAATAATAATAATAATAATAATAATCATCATCATCATCATCGATCATCATCATCAGCAGCAGCAGCAGCAACAGCACCGGGGAACAGCAGCAGCAGCTATAAGAGGTTGGATCTGTTAATGTTTAATTTTTGATATATACCTATATACATGTATATAATGTTATATATAGGAATATATCAATGAAAAAAATAAGAGTGTCAAGCGCTCGTGGCACCAGCAGTACTGCAAAAACAGCAGCAGCAAGAACAACTACACAACAAAAACAAGAAGAACATCTCAACAATGGTGACTGTCTTTCCTACCGAAGTCATTCGACTCGGGTCACAATAATAAAGCTTTTAATAGATTTTTTTTTAGATTTTAACACATGTACGCACATATCTTCCCCTTAAAAGGATTCAACAGGCAACTTCCCTTAAGGGGCATCCAACGTCTGTCTTTCTTTGCCCAGGATACATCTCAAGCAAAACTGCGGCGGGCCATTCGGTAAACAGCGTTGGTCCAAAGGCCAAACGATCAAGCGAAGGGTTAGTTATAGACTCACCGGTTACACGGAAAAAAAACTGCCATATCAGTAGCGCAGATACAACTGTTACATTTCAGCCGCACCTATTAAAACTGTCATTAAAGGACAGGATTGGCAGGCATTGTGGTTCCAAACGGCATTTGCCAGAGAAGGGACAGACCCCGAGACAGACACCCATATGCTAGAGTACCAAATCATTTAAGACGAGTAGGATCACAAAGTGTAACAAACTCCAGTGTCGACAAGGATGTGTTGTTGGGATTTTTTCACAGACATGATGTGAAGGAAATTTGTGTCAATCAGACGCAGGGACTTTTGCAAACTTGAGAACATGGACCGCTGGCTCTTTTGGCTTGTACTCATGAGCCCCTGTATAATCGGCAAAACAGCGGGTAAGTATAGGAACCGCTAAATGTGTATCCGCCTAGTACGTGTGCACCAGGTACATGTGCACCTGGGTATTACTAGGAAATTTGATAATTTTAAAATTATAATACAGTGGGTGTATGGGTTACATGGGTTTTTCTTGATTTTCACAATGACTTATGGAGCTGTAAATATGGAGAACTGGGCAAGGTTTCTTAAAAGTTCTCAATTTTAAACGGAATTTAAGTCCAGCTTCTCGCCCTGGGAAGTATGGTGTCTTTACATAGTTAAGTCTCTTTACATAGCTTTGGGCATGTTATTCTCAGACTGCAGGGCTTTCTGTATTTTTTTCTGTATTTACCTCCGAGACATTTCCTTGTTATGATATTCGGTGAAATAAATAGAAGGCATATTCCTTTATAACTACTGCAGGGGTGATATCTCATTTATTTCATACCAAAAAAACTAAAACGTTCTCTTTCCCATTCCCTATTATACTGGTTAAATTAATTAGTATAAATCATGTCGAAGTCACAAGTAAGTGGTCGAAGTATATTTCCCTCATTTTGCAAGTTAGTATCTGATGTTTGGAACTTCTAGGTCGCCCCGATGGTCAAGTGGCAGTGTCGTATGAGAGCTTCGCCTCTTCTCTCAACCTTACTGGATCATCCGTGGGAATCTTGCGGGATGTCCAGATGATCTTCACCGAAGGACAAGGCCGGGTGAGAGAGAGGCAAGTAAAAGCCAGCAGCTTGTTTCCAGTCCTTGGGGTGTCAAAGCTTTTCACCGCGGTGGCGGTGCTTCAGCTGGTGGAGCAACGTCGTTTGGCGTTGGATGATCGAGTGTTCGGAAACCACGGGAAGTTGTACTACTTCAGGCCGGACCGCACAGCCCACATGGATCCAAGACTGTTGGATGTAACGGTTCGAGATCTGTTGTATCACGCCGGCGGATGGGACGAGTCTCTGGGACCTGTCTATGACCCCATGCTGAATGCCTTCTTGGTACACCAGGACTCGAACATCGTTAATATCTCCCAAGAGATGGAGGTGTTCGGAATTCTTAACCACGACGATATCATCCGTTATATGGTCCGCCGACCGCTGGATTACGATCCTGGAACTGAACACAAAGAGTCCAATTTTGGGTACTCTCTACTGGGAAGGATAATCGAAGAAGTGTCAGACCTCTCCTACGAGGAATACGTCATGCAGATGATTTTCATGCCAGCAGGGATGTGGCATACCCGTATGGGTCCATCCTTGAGCGACACTAAGCAAAGCCGGCTATCTCCGAAGCAGAGAAATCCAAGTGACAAGGGCTATGTACCTCTTGCAAATAACGGAAAGCGATCCATCTTTGATTTCATCCCAGCCAGCATACTAGATGCCTCGCTGGGTTGGCATTCGAATATCTATGATTTATCTAGGTTCTTCTTGGCTCTTTTTAAAAGCGGCAATTCTGGGTTGCTCGATCCAGAAACAGTGGAAGCTCTTATTCTGGAGCCGGCTTTCACGGAACGCCCACAAACGGGGTTGGGCCAAGGGATCGGGTTTACTGTGAACGCCGAGGGAGGGTTCTGGTTCCACACCTACCACCCTGTGATTGGTTCCCATGCTGTTATTTATCACAAGGGCCCGCCCATCTGGTTCAGTGAGCGAATGAGCTCCCAGAAGGACGTTTCGGTATTCTTTGTTAGTGTGGCTTCCACGCCTCAACCGGATTTGATCCAGAATCTGTCGAACTGGGTAGAATCCAGTACGGTGGTCACCGATCACTTCAACGACAACGCCATGCTTGACGATCTGGCAGACGCCGATGCCAAACTCAGAGATCGTAACGTCATTGTAAGGTATCACCTCTCGGAACACCACTTACGGTCCTACGTGAACGCCCTGCAGATGGCTGGGTACCTGCCAGTCTGGATCCATGGGTATCAACAGGGAGATCACACGTATTTCGTCATCATTAGTGAACTAACGAAGAGTTCAACAGATTTAGATTTCTTGCTGCTCGTTGGCCCCTCGAAGGATCGCCTCACAAGAAAAATCGTGGAAGAAATGCACAACGGTTACCAGCTCACCTTTCTTCAGTCCTATCGCAGTGTCTCCCACGACGATCGTCTGTGCCATGTTGCTTTCATGCGAACACTGGACAAATTAAGGCCCATAGAATTTGATATCTCCTCCCGCCCCGATTCATACCTTCTGGCGCACGACGAAGGTCTCCGTGCGGGGTTCGTGCCATCCATTCAGAGTGTGGAGGCTGATGATGATGATGGTGTTGTCGTGACTTATTTACTCACCTCTAACTCCGACCACCGAGCATCCTTGAAATACCACGACCTGAACTTGAAGGAACTCGAACGTGCAGCTAAGGAGAACGCCGAACGCGGATATACGTTATACTATTTAGACACGTTTACGTCACAAGGAGGGCCTCGTTTCTCGGCTGTCTTTCAGAACTCCACACACAATTGGATGTTGCAGGCAAACATCATCCCCGACCAACTCCCAAGGGAGGTGGCAAAATGGCAGTCAATGGGATATGTCCCACAGTTACTGAGTGCTTATGAGAATCTTGGGCAGTTGCATTTTATCGGATTATGGGTCTCCGTTATGGAGCATACATCTTTGCTGTGATTGTTTAAAACAATATCTTATAACGCATTGTTTCTAAACAGTATCTCTTAACATTAAGAATGAACTCAATGCCCAACACTAAAAAATACACACACATTGTTTATCAAATGTTTTCGTTTATAAATAAATAAATCAATTGTTGTACAGATGTGTCAAATTTAACATTTTTCTGTGTTAAAAACAGCGGAGCCCCAAATTAAGACGCCTATTATATAGCCTATGAGGCTCAGCCAAAAATTAAGGTATGTAGTCTAGGACAACTAAATATTCTATCTTGGTGAAATTTACTCTGTTAGAAAATTAAGGCTACTCCCGTTGTTCGTGTGCTTGATCAAAGTACTGCGGACGTTTTTAATTTTGGACTAATCATGATCAACTTTTGGGGGGCCGGGTTGTTTCTCGTTAAAATGGAAATACTACAAAAATCACCCGAAGGAAGAAAATAGGTCGCCTAGCTGTGCATTACATCTTTAATACTAAGTATTCAAGGTAAGGTAAGGTAAGAGTTTATTAAAGTTTATTAGCAACCCAGGTATAGGTTGGATGGAACAGACATTAAACACACAAGACCTAAGAGATTTTATTAAAACCAATGCAAAGTAGCACCGCACCCCCACCCCACCCACCCCCCACCCCCGGGGGGGGGGGGCTGCATTGCTTAGCTAGTACATGTACTCCACTAGTGGAGCCCATGAAATCAAAATTCGCCAGTCACCTGCCCACCCGTCGAAACTTTATTGCATTGATTTCTTTCAAGTTAGTTGTTTGATACCCTGACCAATACACTCAGGCGGTGTTTTTTTTTAACTTCAAATGCGTTTTCCATTTTTTGTTCAGCCATTGCGTGACTTGAGCCCTTGCGTGACTTTTAAAATTCAAAGTCAGGATCACTCTTATTTCAAACCCTTAGAACTCGGAAAGAAGCTACATGAGTTACCGCATATGTTACGGTTGACACTGATATGAAGTCATAGGCGGGGAATCCAAATGTGTCATTAGATTCGACCTTAAGTACCTAGCCACCCAGCCACACAGGCTATTAAATCGCTTTTCAAATTTTAGTGACTCCATAAGATTTGGCCTGGATCCAAGCAACTATTTTTTGAGAAACCCGAGTTAACGGACGAACGCCCACTTACGAGAGTAGCCCTTGCTGTGTGAAACAAGCAGAGCAAAATTATAGCACTTTACAATTTTAACAATGGGAAAATCTTGAAATGTGGGATATCTCGAAAACTGCTGATCGTAGAGACTCGAGCTTTAAAGTAGACATGTAGGGTACTTTTCATGTCCAGTTGTTCGAGTTGGGGGTTATTCGGTGCACGCTGCAAAATTTCTGATGTTATTTTTTTTTTCAAAACGTCACTACCCCTGCAATTTTATGCATTAGCCTGCCTACCTGGCTCACCTGCAGCTATTGCCATTTTCTGATTGACCGCAAGCCGTATGACAATAAAAAAGTGTGAAAGAATTCGGCATGCAGAATACGTCTTTCAGCTAATTCGTACATGTACATGGTTCTACTTAATAAAGATACATATATGCTTAGCTTTAGAGACAAGCGTATGCACTTATAAAACGCATAAGTCGTTGTTTTTTATAATTTTTGATTATTACGAAAAAGGTAACTTTTCACGTATACATACCTATAAAAGCAGGGATAACGGTATTGTGGCGTAGCGGTCCGTCTTGACTTCTTCACGGCGGCGCTCACTCGCTAAACGCGCGCGGCAGTTCCCTATCTCACTCTATCTCTGGCTCGTATCTGTTTGCTCACTCTCTATCCCTACGTTACTCTAAGTCCTACAAGTGGGTGCGTTTGCGTGGCGGGAGGGGCAAGGGCGGTGGCTCGTCTGTCGGTTGTCTAGGGGGTTTGGCTCGCACACCGCACCTTCTCTCTCGTCACTTCTGGATCCGTTATTTCTGGACTGCATCAGTCGAGACTGACACGAGGGCAAACCACGGATTCCCCTACTGTGAGAGCCTTCTACAGCGGTGTCCTCTGCGGGTCAGTGATTCGTCTCGTCCATCACGTCTCAGTCTCCAACTCCCCTCAGTAAAGACCCCTGTCTCTACCTCAGCGAGTCCCCTCGGCTGCCCGAGGCCATAATCCAAACTGAACGACAGTCATCTCAGTTTGCATTGACTCGTTTATTCGCGTAATGACAAGCTGAACATAAGATGCTCACTCTTCTCTCCTTCATATGCTCACACGCTCACGGTACACATCCAGGTTTGGTCACAACCCCAGCAGCTATATCACTACATCACTCTCGACTCGACTGCATACAGTCGAACACCAATAGAGCGGGTGCATCTGCTCTAAGTTGCAGCTGCTGCGCTGTATGTGTGTTCTCTGTCAAGTCTCTGGCTACTGCTTATAAGCTGTATGTCTGACTGCTACTGTGGCTAATGCGGCTAATCTGTCGTTTCTACTTGTTACATTCTATTATACGTAAAATCCACCTGCCTTCTGCTCCTTACTAGGGAAACCAAGGCACCCTAAATACCGGTATTACCCAGTCAGCTATCAGTGCTCCGATCAGAAGCGCCCCAACATGACGTCATATCAAGGGGCCTAGAAACCGTCTACTCTGGCTTTACCATAGGATTTCCCTATCTACTTTTATTGGTACATAAGGCACACTGATAGTTGTCTCACCTTGGCGGGCTTGATTCGTAATGACAGGGGACTTTGTTACCTTTCCAATAAGACTAAGTTTTGCATTCTGCACTGAACACTTCCAAAGTTATACCCGGCGGGAATCCCGTGGATCACTCTCCGGCCGCCTATGGGACTTCTGTACTGAAGCGCCATACAGAAGCTGCAGCGGGCTGCTAGCCTAAATGATACAATCAAACCTAGCAATTCCTATCATATCAGGGGAGGTACATCCCCTGATTTACAGTACTAGTTGATACACGATGGTGGACTAACTTAATAAGCCTATACAGCCTCGAAAAACTCTCTAGCGGACTGGCGGGATAAGCCTCTCTTCCTACCCCCGCAGGCTTCTAAACCCGGCAGTCTATGTACTATACCACCCACCGATAGCGATTTTCACTCTAAATCTATAGAAAATACCTAGTGTAGTGTTACAGCCACTGTCACGGGGTGCAGCTGGAAGAGATACACCTGGTCCAGTTCGGAGCACCCACCCCGATGCCGCTCATACCCCCTCTGGCCAACCTAGCCAGTATTGGGATGGCAGTGTGAGTCACTAGGACAGTAGAGGCAACTGGGGTGCCCGTCACTACAGCCCTGCCAACCCCGTCGGGCCTCCCGCCAATGCAGACGGTCACCACACACCAAGAAATGCGGGTGGTGGTGGTCGCTGTCCTTGATGAGACCCTCCTGTTGAAGGATGATGGAGAAAAGACTATCGAGAACATAGTCAAGACATACAACCAACAGGTTGGGGTACTCCAAGGGGCCCAGGACCATCCGGAGCTGGAACTTAACTTCAGCAGTATGGACTTGCGGGAGGAGAATGACTCTGACCCAGAGGCCCTTCCCGCAGGGATCAAAAGTGACGACGCACCAAACCCCGCTGACTCCTCAGCTGGTGGTTTGACTTTGTCGTGCAAGGACGTGGAGATGTCTGCAGAGCATGGTGAACCCCTCCCGCAGCAGCCCAGGCTCATGATGGAAGAACATTTCATCAAGATTCGAGGAATAGGCGCCTTCCACTGGGGCATCGGGCAGCCTTTCTGTCTGTGGGCCTACCCCGAGTAGAATGCCCCAACGTTCCCCCCTTCAAAGGAAAACCACAGGCCCAGGACCACTATTATCTGACAGGCCTCTACCTGCGCAGCACCCAGAGGGAAAGGCAGCAGGCACAAGCTGCAAAGCAGGAAGCTCAGGCTGCATGGGGCTCCAAAGACACAGCTGTCAATCCCGACCATGCTCTGGAGCTTCATCCGCCTCTTCCAGCGCCCAAGCGACGGCAGCGGACGTCAGTCCAGACTCACGGGACAAGGAAAAGTGCGGGTAGTAGTGCCGAATGACAAGGACCCTCTTTGGGATGGGCCCACTTCCCACCGTCTTACATGGAAAGAACCCATCCCCGTGATACGGACACAACACGTCCACCGATCCAGAGATCAGGTCACATGGGTGCAGGTGTGTGTTGTCACCTATTACGAGACAGGTCAGCTGCAGGGAGAGGTGGGAAAACCAGAGAACCCGCGGTTCATGTACGAGGAGGCAGTCCACAATTGATGCAGTGGGAAGACGATGGAGCTCCACATAGGACATCCTAACAGAAGAGAGCTTCCAGCTGTTACAGGCTGCAGGACCCACCCTGGGAAAGCTTCGAAAGGCTGTTGAGGAGTCGAAGCTGCCCCTGTTGCCCCAAGGAGTATTGCCTGGAGGATGGGACACCTTGGGTAGGCTGTGGGCCCTCATGGACTGCCCGGCTAAGAGAGTGCCACTAGTTCCCAGTGCTCACGGTCACCCCCGAGTGTGGCAGTCTTGGTCAGCTTTCTGCCCGAGCCCTTGTACTTCCCCGACACTAATCATCTGGACCAAGCCCTACAGATCTGGAAAAAGGCCTTCAGGAAGAGGCCCAGCAGAATGGAAAATGAACTCCAGGACGACGGGCAGGTGAAGGAATCTAGGAAGACGTATGACTGTCTGGTTCTGCCCAGATACCGTCCCAGTGTCCCAGTTCAGGAGATGCTGAAAGTGCTGTGCTGGGAGATCTTCCGAGACGGATGGTGGGGTAACCGACTGAACCCGATGGCGCCAACAGGGGAAGTGAGACCCGCATCATCTGTCGAAGCACCCATAGTAGTAGAGCCCATTGCAATGACCGCTTCCTCCACCGGTGGGAGCTCGAGCAGCTCAAGTTCCAGCTCCTCTGGATCTAGCCTCAAAGGGGCTCAGTGTCGCAGTCCTCTGACCACAGTGGTTCCATCATCGGATGTCGAGGAAGAATCGTCGGGAGTTTCACCCCCGCAGTTCCCCGTGACAACCAGCTCCTCAACACAAGCAGTGACCAGCTCCATTATTTCTGATCGACAGATGGAGGCAAGCACTTCTACGACTGTCACCACTGCCCGGGCTGGTAGGTCTGGTACAAGGGGCTCTCAGAGGCAGAAAGAGACTGACCGCATGAGGACGTTTACGGCAGGAACAGGACGATCTCCGACTCGACTTGCTGACAAATGCCAGCCAGAATCAGGGCATCGTAGTGGTTCACGAATCCAGCATGGCCCCTTTGTGCCCGCAGAGATTTCCCATCTTGGATGGATGCCACAAGGAAGCGACCCACACTGGCCGCCGATAGAGCCTGGATCCTGGGTCGAGTTGCATGAGGCAGCCCGGTTGAGCATTTGTGGGGCAGGTGTAGGGGCCATCAACCACGCCCTGGCATTGCTTGACAACGTCCAAACGACAGTGGTAGAGAGTTCCTGGCAGCAGACGCAGACTCTACAGGCTGCACGACAGGGGGCAGATGCTTTCGGACAACCTGACCAAATCCGGCAGTTAGTGGGGCAGATGAGATACCTGTGGGAATGTACCATCATTCTGAGAAACCAGGTACAGGCCCTGAAGCAGGAGAAGGGAGCCCTGACTACCTGGCAGACCAAGGCCACGGAGGGTGCCATCAAGCTGGGCCACCACATCGAAAGGCTGGAACAAGAAAAAGCACAGCTGCAGCAACAATTGGAAGAAGCTCGAGTTGAGCAACCCGCTCAAGCTACACCTCCTGCTTCAGCCTTGGCAGAGGACATCATCTGCCCTTGGAAGGCAACCACAGACAGACTCAATGGAGACAAATTGAACAACTCCAAGCCCAGAATGGGAAACTGGCAGAAGAGCAGACACAATCCAAAGCCACCATCGAATGGTTTATGAAGAGAGTGGACAAGCTGCAGTGTGCATCGAAAGCCATTACCCCTGCTCAGTCGCCCTCTGATGTGTCTTCGGGAGTACAACCTCTCTCTCACCAAGAGATGGGCGGCCACGTCTTGCTCTTCACCGTGTCAGGTCCCACTAATCCTTCGATGGCTACCCCTGAGACCCCGTGCTGACCCCAATTGGAGAGCGAACCCCAGGGTTAACCAACACTGGCACCCCGATGCTCCTAGAGCTGACTCTGCAGAGATCAGCCAGCACTGCCGCACCCCCCCCCCCCCAGGAACAAGAAGAGGACATGGACTCTGAGCCCCAGGAGGGATCCGAGTCACAGCAGTAAAGTTGTCCCCAGGGTAGGGGAGCAATTACATGTATCCCCTGTTGCTCCCTGTACACCCCTAATATTTACAAGGAGAACGGGGCTGAAGGAACAGATCCAGTCGACAACTAGAGGATCTGACCGTGGCTGGACCTTCAGGGCTCAGGGGCCAATTGTCAACCAGGCAGATTGATCCTGCTGCGGGTTGTTAGAAGGGTGAGAGGAGTAAGATCACCTGAAGTATGATCAAAGGCAGCACACAATACCAGTTATGGACCTAGCTAAAAGAGGCGAAGCCACACCCTGCCAAGTTAATTGGAAGGCAGGGGTGACAGTCGAAAGAGGGAGGAAAATAATAATACTAATTTATTTTATATAGCGTCTGTCCACATAACATATGCTCCAAATCGCTGTACATGGAACAAAAAACATTAATATGTGGAAAGCATAATAAGACTATGGATAAGACTAGACAATAGATGTATATGATAACTGGGTGATAGTGAGTATCAGCATACTATTAAAACCACTCCAGTATTGTATTACACACTACGAATTAAAATAAGTAAGGGTAAAAATAAATGAGTTTTCAGTTTCGCCTTGAACTGTTTAGTACTTTGGGCAGCACGTATTGCTCGTGGTAGCGAGTTCCAAAGTCTTGGGCCTGCCACACGGAAAGCTCACGGACTGCACCATGGAGGAAGCAGTGAAAGGTACATGGATTAGATCTGTGTCACTTGAGCAAATGGACCGAGACGGTGCATATGGTTTTATAAGATCTTTAAGATACACAGGAGCAGCAGGGTTTTTTAGCGCTTTATAGATGAGGAGAAGGAC
>JAAUYG010148947.1_pt1 | contig 20781 bp, 16 predicted proteins | sample 7278091 | NCBI WGS metagenome assembly JAAUYG01 (sample SAMN14350201, study PRJNA611818) | marine sediment metagenome | isolation source: surface marine sediment (0.6m) | place: French Polynesia: Moorea | collected 2018-08
ATTTTGTTCTTTATAGATTTTCTGTGAAATATTATTTTTCTCTTCTATTTATTTTTAAACTATAAATAAAGCACTCACTTGCCATCTCCCCCCCCCCCCCCCATCTCCCAAAAGAAGCAACTGAACCATATGAGAAATGAGAAGTTCCATGAATCAAACTTTGCAAAGTATATGGTAAATGGCAAACCTGGTTTTCCCATATTGTTAGGACCCCATGACTACAGGTCTCCCCCACTGCCGTCTTTACTTACTACAGCCACTCGACCCTACTCCCCGTTAGTGTATACCCCTCTCTTCCCGTCACCACTCTACCACCCCATCCCCTGCCCCCGTGGGCCTGTCCGGGGCGAGATTAGCTAGTTTTTGTGTCGAAATGTCCACGCTCCCCCTGTTTTGGGCGACAATCCATCAGGCACGAAAAGACCTCTGTCACCGACCGCCTGCGCGGCTTATGAAAGCCCCGGCAGAAATATGATGGAGCGCCGGGTCCGTGGGGAGAGCGCTACGTTATACAGGTGATGCCGAGCATATTGAAAATTTAATGTAACAACTTAGTTTCTCTTTACGCGGCTTGACATGCCGTCTAAACACAATTTTCCCGCCGCCCAAGACGAATTGCTCGCGACTGTCATCCATAACTGGTGCCGGCTATTGTGGAGCGCGGAATTTTGACGTGTCTATTATGGAACGTCTCGCGTTCGCCGGTCCAATCTTGAGCCCGCAGCAACAGCGAGCGCCTGAGCTCGGTTGATCTAAACACCCCCTGAATTAGTTCCGCTTCTATAGCCTTTCGTCTCTCCCCATGTCGGCGAAGGGTTTTCAGAGGGTTAAATTATCATCTTTCAGCAGGTTCTCCGGAAATAAACGATCGCCGCAGACGTCTGCAACGTTGCGTGACGTCACGAGTATTCAATGGGACCTACGAAAGCCGTCAAGCTCGTATTTGAAATTCATATCAAAACATTTGAAGATGGATTTGTTTCGAATTTAAAATAATGACTGAAAAAATAACTATAAGATTTTTAAATATGAGAAACGTAATGGCATTCAACAAATATAAGGCTAAATTTTGTGGGGAAAAGTCTCTGAAAAATTCACATCTTTATCTTTCAATATTACCATGAACTTTCCTAAAATAATTAGTATTTCTTGTAAAATAATACGAAGTTATCATGGCATTCTATGAATATACTAGTATTTTGATACTAAGGTCATGCAGATCTGCAATATGTATAGTACTTGTAATCTTTTTATCATTGTGACATAAATGTTTGAGTTCGTTTCAATGGAATGGTATTTATTGTTGTATTTCTAGGTGGCTATATCTACTACATCCAGTATGGAAGGCCCTCTCTTGGCCGTCTCGGACAACATGTTTGTACACAATAACTCCAAACATGGCAGACGGGCACGCCGACTGGACCCGACTGAAGGAGGTAAGGCTGAAAATCTGGACCTTGCTAACAACAAAAGATACTGGTATATTCCGCAAATAACCAGGACGGTGTGGACAGAACTTGATAAGCTTCTCAACAAAATATAATTATAGAGAGAAAAGGAAAGAAAGGGAGAGGCACAGAAATTAGACAGAAGCAAAGACAGAGAAATGAAAAGAGAAAGTATAAGGAAGAAGGAAAACAGCAAGTTGACCAGGCCTAAACGTTTAACGGAATTCGTGCTAACCAAACAATGTAGCTTATGCTATTACTGCCCCGCGTTAACTATCCCACCCCCACCCCCCCACCCCCAAGAAAAAAAAAACCCTGTCCTTCCTCCTCAACGTGACTGAGTATAAGGGAAAGCCTTATCTGGCAGCGCTCTATGGTTGTTCCTATCAGACGCTGACCTTGACTGGTCAAAGAAGGCAGACCAGAGTGACATTTGACACCTGCCCCTGACAAATTATTCACTTTGTGATAGATCAATACATGGACTTCCGTCAAGCAACTACACATGCATATTCAGAGGCATAGCCTAAAATAATCGTTCACTGGGACTACGTAAATAGACGTCATTGAATGGTATCATTAACTGGTTTAGCTATATCGTCTGCTCTAAGTTGCAGGTACACTTGGTCCGCAACTGTCAGAAATCCTTTTGCGTTTGTAAATTATATAATTCCCTAAAAATTGACCATACGACTGCATGCAGCTGGTTTTCTTTTTTTATTATTATTGTTGTTCGAGCTGTTGTTCTAATAAGACGCTAGGGGCTATGGGAGAGTAGTAGGTGCTATCTTTATCCCCAGCCCTCACGCCGGTGAGACAATCTCATTACCACGTGTTACGCCAAGTTCCCGGGATTAACACGGAGGTCACTGCCCGCCGTGACTTTTTTCCTCCGAAAGAAGAGCGAGTCCTTTGCCCTGGGATCATCCAAGGGCCCTTGATAATAGGCAGTTTATCTCCCGACTGTGTGCTAAGTTCAGGAGGGGGTTGTTGGGGTGGGGGTGCATGGTGTGGTGTGGCATACCTCGCCGCCTCATCCACGCCTTTACGCCAGGAAGTCTTGTAGTCGTCCCACGGGCCGAGTTGAGGCTTGATTGGTTGTTGATCTGGCAATATGCGCCCTAAAATGGCCCGGGGCATCATATAGTCATTCCGCGGCGTCCATCCCAGGATAATCTCGCAGATAGCCCCAGGGTCCCAGCTGGTCGTTCCCTTCTCGCCGCTACCCTTAGCCGCCTGGGGACCCCGCCCGCATCTGGGGCCCCCTGAAGCCCCCAATTCCCCCATGGCCAAGGCTGACGTCCGAACGTTTTACAGCGCCAGGGACCCCGCAAGTCGGCCGGCAACAAATTCGGAAATTCTGCCGTGTTTGCAGCTTTTCAAATTTGGCAAGCGGACTACAATTAGACGACTATGTACGACTGATCTCCCTCCCCCTAGGCAGCCCTGGGTTACCACCTGAGGCACCACTTCGCCCCTTTGCCCTTGGGGGCGATTAAGGGTTAGCTGTCTTGCATTATGGATGGCCGTTTTTGACATTTTTGAGAGCCCGGGATATGTATGGCAAGCCTTTTCTCCTCAAAATTATCCATGACCAAAAAGGGGGGTGGGGTGGGGTGGGTTTGGGAGGGTGGTGGCTGCCTACCCGATCCTTCCCCGTCAAAGGGAATTCTTCACTAACCCCATAGATGTATGTGTAGGGCATTCCAGTTGACAGTTACCAGTTCGAATCCCAGGGGGTATGCAATGCTGTGGTCCTTTAAAGGGGTTCAGCAAGGATCAGCGCCTGCCTTATACCGGCCTGCAGCATATGGACAGCATCATGTGGCAGACCCTAACCCAGGCCATTACAGGCCTCTCAGCTGACACAAATCACAGGGGAAATTATCTTTGCACTAAACCTAAAACTGACCCCGTAACTATACAGTTCTCTGCTTATATCTCATACTGTGAGATATTTTCAGCCATTTTTGACATTAACCCCAAATACTGCAAAATACTGTTATAGTAAACTTTAATCACACCTCGTTGTTCAGTACCAACTATTTATTTCATAATTTACGTTCTGGCCTTCCCAGGCTTTTTGTTTTCAAATTATAGCATGCCATTACAGTTATATGCGTATACTCAGACACTCGGTAACCCAGGGGAAGGTATCAGGTCCTATTGTCAACTTATGTCGCATGTGTGTGTCGCCTCCTCAAGCCCTCACAGTCATATGTTAGCCGTGTTTATCGGTGACCCAAGGGTTCGCCCCGTGTAATTTTGGGCCCCAGTCGCAATGATTTTTCCCTCAGCACCTGCTCCCGGGGCGCAATGACCGTCTTAAACCGTGCAGCGCCTTGTCCCCTGGAGATTATCTTGGTCGCCGGTCCCAGAGCTGACGTTCTTGGTTTCTTCTCCACTTCCATTTCCCTCTCGGCACACAAACCTTTCTTCTGGGGCCTCCCCACCCCGCCACCTCACCCCCTCTCCGTGTCTGCCCGTCCGCCTCCTCCACGTTGAATGCGCCAGGAATTGATGGGTAATCGTTGTCAAACTGCACGTAATGAATACCGAGGATAGCTATGACCCCGGGAATGGCGGGGAGGGGAGGGGGGGGGGGGGTACGAAACTAAATGGGAGTGCGAAACTAAATAACCATGTAAGGCTGGCTCTGTTTCCTGTGTCCCGTGGTATTTACTTGTCATTCACGTCTGGGACTTCTCCCCGAGGATAATGGGACTGGCCTCTGTGGCACTAAATCAGCCCCCCCCCCTCCTCCCTCCCTCACTCCCTCCCATCTCCATCCCATCCTTTCCACCCCCACCCCCCTCAATTCCCCGAACCATCCCGTTTTCACTGATCCCAAACAATTCATAAAATTCCTTTGTTTCCTGTCAGGAGGCTAAAAACTGAATGTGGGGAAGCCATTGTAAAAATATAATATTTAATAGATACTTAGTATTTAAATATCCAGTAAATTATATTAGCATTTACAGCGGAGTTCAGAATAACGAAAGGATGTTAGTTGCACGTATCAATTCTGTAATGGCCATTTTTTATCTCATTTTATTTTATTAAATTTGATGTGTTTTGTCTTAATGTAGGTTTTCTGTGTGCTGCCACGCCCACAATCAAAGCCATATGCCCCAGCGAAGGCTGGACGACAGGGGGTACGACTGTCATCATCATCGGCGACAACTTCTTCGATGGCCTGCAGGTCGTGTTTGGCACAATGCTTGTATGGAGTGAGGTACGTAAACCCATCACGTAACACTCAATGTGATAAAACATAATAGCATAATTTAACACACAAATCTATGTATTGTAATAAAGCGCATGATGACCAGTCGTACCTCGAAAGTAGACATTAAATTAACGATCAGATATATTTTCTCTTTGAATGTATTGTAGTTTACTCACGGCAATCAGCATAATTCGACTTGTTGTATAATTCGTCAGCAGAGGCACGTATTAACAGCAACTATATACAACCTTGTTATTTTACAATCGTGGTTGTATCTAAATTTGCATTTGTTTTCAATCTGAAATGCACTGTACGAAAGTTAAAAAAAAAGCAACAACAACAACAAAAAAAACCCAATGAATTTCGCCCTGGGAACGCGGTAAAGCAAGCCGAATCTCCCACTGGTCAGGGTTTACTGTTGGCCAGCGCGACCATAACTTCCAACTAAGTCTGCCGGTCCTATTACCGCTCACCGGCCCGCCCCCTTTATTTGGCAATAAACTTGAGAATTGTCTCGTCTCGGTTTACTGTTAAATACATTTGGGGTTGGGAGTCCCACGCGGTCCTTATAAGAGAGTTCCACGATGCGTCTGCGCCGCGGGTAACTTGGACAAAGTCGTCTGCTAAATGTTTAATGATGTCACTTCCGTTTCCGTCTGCGCGGAACATTGAAACCTATAGGGGGTGACGCATTGGGCCTGCGATAGCCGGGGACTTGATTTAAACTCGATCTGACTTGACCGAGTCCGTCTCACTCGGCGTCTTGTCCTTTGGATGAAGATTTACGCCGAAGGCTGTGGTACGTCATTCGCGTTAATAATTCACCACCGGTTCTCTCTCCGCTCGGGTTGATATCACATGTAACAGTCCCCGTAACCCTCACAGGGCAGCGATAGTTAATGAATTGAAGACCATGCCAAAAAAAAGTTGGTGCATGCGACGTGGCAGGCATGAACGCTGCACGTGTTGAGACGTTGTCTAGATAGTGAACCCCATTTTAGTCGTTTTAGACAACGCTTGCTACTGCTTGTTCTTTCGACATTGAAACCCCCCAAAAGCGACCCTGCCAGAGACCTAAAAGACTTTCTGCAATGAAACCCAGACATTCAGGCGCTTGTAAGGCAAGCTAATTTCCATTTCTACAAGAGCACCTGATGTCTTCAAAACCTGAAAAGATTGCTCGGCCACACTGCGTAAAAAAACCTCCGGCCCGAAATGGGAGTCAGGGGGACATACGATGTTCTCTTTCTTCGGCAGGCGTGAAATAATGTCGAAGAGACACTTGGGGGAGTCCGACAAAACAATAGGCACTTCGTTGAATAGGGCAGACCGCTTGCGACAGTGTGTACTAGTGGGAGCTTCGCGTCTTTGGGGAGCAGTTAACAGGAAGCGGAAGTCTTCATTGAATGCTCACCGTGTAGAATTTCTCCGTTGCAGCTGATTACGTCTCACGCCATCAGAGTGCAAACCCCACCCCGTCACATCCCAGGCGTAGTTGAAGTGACACTGTCCTACAAATCCAAGCAATTCTGCAAAGGAGCACCCGGCCGATTTGTATATACAGGTAAGCCATCTGAAGTCACGTGTCCTGCTGTCGATTCGTCACATATAATTACGCACAGCATGAAGTGGCATAACACACAACAATGTCGCTTCCAATAAAGCATCGTGTACAAACCACACTTCTTTACGCTTATTGAATGAAATCAATCGCCTATATGTTATACAGGTCTTATTATTTTTTTTCTTTAAATTTAGTACAACAAAAACGAGGCTATCAGTTCTATGTATTTTATACAATTTTAAGCCACATAAGAGTTTGCTGCTGAAAAATGTCCTCAGTTGTCAAGGTCTCTCATAAACAAATGCAACAAAAGAGAATCTTTGTCCAGATCTTCTTAGGTATTTTCTTTTTTATGCAAATATATTTCCAGCTCTGACCGAACCCACGATAGACTATGGCTTCCAGAGACTAATGAAGCTAGTACCTCGCCATCCAGGGGATCCCGAAAGACTACCAAAGGTCAGGTTCGAATCTACTAGTAAAATATTACGAAATGATAACACACAGCACAGATGTATCAAAGCTTTGAGAGGTAATATACACCCACCAACAGATCTCGAACTCTAAAATTGACTTTAACTTGATTTACTTGAAGGGGAGTTTGGATTTGCAATATGTATCCCTAAAATAAATGGCCAAATCCGCTTTAAGTCTTGGATTTCCCGATTCTGTTTTAGACACCGATTCCTTTGAAAGTATGGTCGTCTCCCAAACCCCACCCCCGTAACGAAGAACATCCTTAGTTCAACAGACAGCACGCAGTTTATAATCATCAGAGAATCAGATGAATTTTTCGCCCGCTGCAAAATACTCCCAAACACGAGCCGGCCATTTATATGCATCCTTGGGTCACTGTTGCTCAGACCTATTCATTTCTAGCCAGGGTACCCCCCTTCTCTCTCCCTCCCTTTCACGGCCATCTCGGAGCCTGGCCTATCTGCCACGGCCGTCCTCTCTCGTGTCAACGCACAATGAATGATCTCATTTTGCTCGACAGAGACTCAAACTGGATAAGGGATTGCCGAATTTCTATTTTGACAGGGGGTAATTTGCGTCCATGGCCGTTTTTTTTTCTAGGGACCAGTCCTTGCCCAATACACTCTAACCCATCATATTCGGATCCCTGTCCAGTACCTCTGCTTAGCCACATGTACAGCGTACTCAAAATGAATGAGACTGTGATTAATTTAGGGAAGCCCTGTTGTCAGCGGAGTGGAGGGCAGTTTGGACTTCTTGCGAAATGTCTCTATGATCCTTTAAGGATTATCCGCATTGTTCCCCATTGTAGTAGTATTACTATTAACTAATATAATGGATTATGAGCGACAGAGGGATCAGTCGGCTAATGGACTCTGTGTTTATAACGTCAGAGGCAAAATAAAGCGATCCTGTGCCATATTGATTGTGTTACTTGGTGACAGAAAGTATCTACAATATCTGCTATAAAGTGTTGTGCAACACTACTTTCACTTATTGCATTACAAGACCATGAAAAGAACGTAAACTGGTGACTTAATGTATGACGATGAGTTTCCATGATGTCCCGCTTAACGTTGGTTTCCTTTGTGTTATTTCTAGGAGATCATCTTGAAGCGAGCAGCAGACCTAGCCGAAGCCCTGTACAGCATGCCTCGCAACCCCAACCAACTGTCCCTTCCCGCTCCACGCTCTCCAGCAATGAACAACGCTGCCGGCTTCAACAGCTATACCGGCCAGCTGGCCGTCAGCGTACAGGACACTGCCAACGGTCAGTGGGAAGAAGGCTGGTCACATCGTTATCCAACCTTCACATTCTAAACAAAATAAAACAAAACAAACTTCTTCTTCAGTTTCTTCAACTGCTGAGACCTGCATTTTGAGCTCCACGAAACGCCCAACTCAGTGCTAGTGCCAAGTCTTGCCCAGCCACGAACTGCAGCGCGCATGCGCAACGAATTTTAAAAAAAGTATACAATACGTGGATTCGGACCTGGACTACGTTAAAGGGTACTCGTGCCATTCCTGGATATACTGAAAGAAACATTCCGCATCAGACTGTAATACACGAAAGGATTATTTCTTTTTAATCCTTATGTAGAATTTGAATGCGGTGTGATCTGTACCGGTATAGAATGGCTCGAAGCAAGGCCTGTGTAGAAAGTGGACTGTGTCAAGATCTGCAAAACCTTGCAGATTTTCGGAAGACCTTAAAAATGTGCTTCCAGTAACGCGACACACAGAGGGTTGCACAGGTCATGGGCAACGCGGATCACATCTAGTCTGGACTGAGTTAACTTTTATCAGATTTGGCGGAGTTAAATAATAATCCACGCCAGAATCGAGCATTCCAACCTCCTTTCAGACTATGTGACCTTGACCTTTCTCCTAGACTTTGCCACCCCACAGAAGGGTTCAATGTCATCCCTTAATTTATGACTCAGGCGAGGCATTGTCGTGGTGGTAAACGGTGGTCTCTGGTTGCAATATTAGCTTAGTCCTCATCGCATTTATTTATACATTGTTTTTTAATCTCTCTCTTGCCAAATATTCTATATTGTACGTCTAGCGAGGCGCCCATGCCAGATCTTGGAGTCGAGGGTGCTTTGAATGTGTACCGTTACTGTAATACAATTGTTTCTTTTGCATGGCAGTTTCTTAACATGGGTACTAAACCACCACTCCGTAAAAAGCCAAGAAGACTTATGACTATTTGAGCGCTTGGGTGTTTGCAAACTGCTGATTGTGTAGTTTTAAACGAATTCAGTCATGAGGTATAGAAATGTTCTGTATATAAATCTACCTCAGAGAATATAGGTATTATTATACACTGAGACATATTTAAGTTCAGATTGCTCAGTATCAACGCCAGAATATTGTTTTATGTCACATTGCGTCTAGCGTTGTGTAGATCTCAATTGTACATTATTATGGATCTGTTGTTGACACTGGTCTGGGGGAGGCAACCGAGGTTCCATATCTGCCTTTATCAAAATTGAAAACCATGTGTCCCCAAAATCGATTTTTAAAAATCGGAAACCATAAAACACTGTCCAAAATTAGACGGATCACACATTTCGGAAGGCACTGACAAGTTTTGACACTTCTAAGAAATTCCCAGAATCCAATGGGAAAACAGGCCGTTTTAATTCAAAATTTGAAAAATACAGTCACGTGGCCACGAACTGGTTCTTCCCTCTTGCTGTGTTAGCACGCAGTTTTGTTGCTGTTCAGACGGTGACTTACAGTTGTGGCCTTTTCCCTCCCTTTTTGGCAGGTTATTCACGGGAAACACGAGGGCAGAACCCTAGCGCTTCCCCAAGAGGGTATGGTTCCACGGGCTCCACCCCCCACAGTAGCAACAGTAGTTCGTACGGTACCTCTGCGTCAATGACTTGTTACGGAGGAACAGGCGCACTGGCCAATATGGGTACGAAAAGTCTCTTCTCTTCCAACTTATTTTCAAACACCTGTTCAGTTTGCGTAAACACTTAAGCTGGTTGACTTTTGTTTTCATCCTATAATCTCCAGTGGCTCTAAAACAACTTTTTCAGTAGCAGTTATAACGTGACGGGTAACAGAATTAGTTTAGGGCTAATTTAAGCAGGGCTTTACGAAGACTTATATGGACAAAGTATGGTTGTCAGAGTAAAGCAATTTCAACAATTTCTGTTGTACACCATGATCTGTTGTGCGACGAGTAGATATTTCGTATTTTGATAGCAATATTGAACTTGATGAAACAGCATAACTCACATAATACGTGTATGTGTGTAACGTACGAATGGGGCTTCTTTGTACGCGTGTACTTGGCAATGAATGAGAGTGAGCGAGATTTGTACTCTTTGTGCTCTACTGCATGGTTACACTTCAATGTATTACTTTTTCTACAGAATATGAAACGTATTGTTTCGGCAATGTGTAATAAAGCGGTAGATATTCACTTCTAAGTGCTATGCAGTTTTCCGTCATTTATTAAAATACTTGGGTATTGATTCCAGGAATCTTCTATGATCCCCACAATTCTAAACCCATACAAACTACAAAGTCACAGGAAGATGCAAAACACAGATTGAAAAGAACTGCACCAGTATCCCATAATGGATAAATGATGTATCGTACATCGGGTAATTAAATATAAAACACCGACAGAGCAGCCTATGTTAGTTATCTTCCGAAATATCACACAGAATTTGACGACCTAACTGCGCCAGGAGTCATCACAAATCAATAGAAAAGTTTAACAGAGATTAACACAGGAATACGCAGTCCAAGTAGAGAAGATTATAATACAGCTGTACAGTATCTGAGGTTGGCCTTACAGTATCCATCTTGTTCACCCACATTTATGCAGCTGGCCCAAAGAATTAAATATAACCTGAAATGTCTTGGATCCTGGAGTTGAGTTAGCATAATGCTGTATTATTGCAGGACATCCCCTCCCTCACAGGTTAGGCTAGATCACCTGGGCAGGGGTTCTGGAATTACCTAACTCTAAGTTGATTTAAATCACATTCTCAGCCAATCACATCCCTCAGATTGTTGACTTAAGTCAACAGTCTTAAGCTAGACTTAAGTATTTTCGACAACTGCAACCCAGGGTAACTACAATAATGCCATGGACGCATTGGAAGAGGTGATAGCAGAAAGCCTTCCTATATGGTGTGGGGGTACTTCATGGAAACTGACCCAGGATAATGGCAGCAGTGTCACTCGGACTTTAAATGACCACATCAACACGGCTATAGGTCCCCAATGACTAGCAGTTGATATAAAATCGTAACAAAATATAGCGTATGTTATTTCAGTTAAATTTGTCATAAAAGCCCCGAGAGTCACAACCACAAATCTTTTGAAACTTCTATGCAGCAAGAATACCACAGAGCAACAACACAGGATAAATCAACTACAACCATTTAAGTGTGACATCATTCTGAATTTCTTTATTCCACATCTACCAGCATCCAATTGTTGACATTGGCAGTACTTCTAAAGTTCTCTGTTCCATATCTACCAGCCTGTCGATATTTCCAGTACTCTGGACTTATCTCAACCATTATTCAATTGTTGACACCTCCATTTACCTCTAAAATCTCTATTTCATACCTGCAAGCATTGATCTGTTGAAACCTTCAGCAGCTCTTGAACGTCTCTCTCGCGTAACTACCAGAATTCAACTGTTAACATCTCCAGTATCTCCTCTTCCAAATCTACCAAAATTCTCCACTTGACATCTCCAGTACCTACAAAGTTCTCTATTTCACAGCTACAGAACAGTTGACATCTTAATTAACTCTAAATTTTTCTATTTCATATCTACCAAGTTCAACATTCTCCTGTTGACATATCTAGGACCTCTAAACTTCTTATTCTACATGTATCTCAGCATTAAACTGTTGACATCTTCACTGCTATTCAATACCTACCAGCATTCATCTACATTACCTCTAACCCAAGTTCTCTATTCCATATCTACCAACATTCAACTGCTTTAATGTACCTCTAGTACCTTTAAACTTCCCCATTCCATATCTACCAGAAATTCGACCGTGTGCCTATGTCGTTCATCTAAACTTCTCTAGTCCATGGTCCAGTTTCTGGAAGAATCTTAAGTCTAGAAACGGACTTAAGTTCACTGATCACCTTGGTAACCATTGTCTTTTCCATGCTTAAGATCACTAGAGGACTTAATATTTTTTGAGAAACTGTACCCATATCTACCAGCATTACACTGTTGACGTCATCTTCAGTACCTCTGTATTTCCTCCCTTCAGCCATGCCTTCCCACTCACCCTCTCTACCCCCAACAACATTCCCCAACTCGGGCTTCCTGGGTGGCGCCATGTCGACCGGCAGTTCGTCAGCTTCCACCGGGTTACCAGGATACAGTCCCGCCAACATGATTTCAGCAGTAAAGCAGCGGAGCGCGTTCGCCCCTGTGGTCAGGTCAGGAACCAGCCCACCACCCATGGGAGTGCATAGCAACACGCCGATGTCCTGCATGGCCGGGTTACCCGGTGGCTGGGCTCACCCTGTTTTAACAGAATGTAAGTGAAATAGGTCCGTGAAATAGATATACAGGCTAGGGATCTTTAATTATTGGTTGATGAACATAAAAAGTACATATATATATATACATTATGAGACAATGATGAGCATTGACTGTGTTAAGGTAGCAACATCGTGATGCATGTTGACACTTTATTCTTTTAACATTTTTAAGCAGCGTTTATTTTACTAAACTCCTTTTTATGGAACAAGCTGAGTGATGATCTTAAATGTAGTAATGATATGTCTTTTAAAGGGTTGCATTAATAAACGGGGTAACCTAAATGTATATCTTGTTCATGCTTATTATATTTGTTTTAACTGGGATCCAAACGAAGAAACCCTGTGTGTAAGCGGCCACCCAGTCAACATATAAACATATAACAAATAAACAGATAAATAAATATTGGCAATAATTTGCAAAACCTTCAAATTTAAGCCATAACATGATCTTTTTTGTATGGTACTAAACTTTCCTTTAAACGCTCAACTATACCTGAAGATATTGCTGGCACTACAGCTGTCAAGAAAGGTTTCGCCGCGAATGTTTTCAAATATTCAATTAACGTCGTAGATATTTTACATTTTTGTATGTTATTAGTACTGAGCCGTCATTTGGAAGTGTATCTGACCAATATCTATTATATATCACGATCATGGTATATCACAGGATAATAAATACGAAAGAAGTAAAACTTCTAATACTTATAGCACCACATTGGTGCTAGACATTTTGCCCAAGTAGTATCGTTGCCCAAATATGCAGCCAATGTAGTTGTGAGTATAACCAATTGTGCAAAGTTATTCTTCCTTCCATGTAACATGGTCCCTTGGTTCTCCCTTTGATAATCTGAGTGACGGTCCTATACGGCAAGCTTTCTTAAAAGCGGCAGTAGAATTGCTAAGAGGCTCACTGCCAACAGCCAGGCTGCATTCGTATTCTATAGACGAGGGAAGGTTTTATAGAGTGCTAGTGTTTAATGTGTATCGTGGTTTTACGATGAGATTCGGACGAACCTGACACAATGGCAGGGGCGAGGAGGGGATGTCCAGAAATGGTCATTCCACGGGTGTTCCAGGGGAACAGTAATCATTCTGGATGATTGAAGGGACCGATAGTGGCAAGGAACGAAGCTGCTAGTGATAGGGGAGCGCTAGTTTGAGGGAGGGGGGGGGGGGGTAGAGACTTTCTGACCACAATTACAATGGCAAACTGTCCTGAGGCGAATGAACAATGACTCATTAAACGCTCTGCCGTCATGCCATCCGTTCTGCGAGCGCGCGGGGTGGGGGGTCTGAGGGAAATGGTCAGTTAGGTTTAACCAACGAGGCCACGCCTCTCTCAATATTAACTTTCAAATATTGGTTTGTACTTTAATGTAAACAAGACCTGTTTGCATTATATTTAGTATTTTGCCATTATTTTGCACAGATTACAGAAATCTTTCATCCAAAACGCCATTGTTTGGTTGTGGAATACATGCATTTTTTTCCCAGATCCCCTAACAATAAAACCGTTAAATTTCTATCAAATGTGGTTGCATGGTGTTTAACCTATATGTATAAGTGCGCCGAACACATATGTATAAATGTTGTTATTTTTGTCTTTCCAGAACCACATTAAACACGTCGTCAGTGCAATCCAAGAAACATGAGACTGGGAAAGGGGCAACCTTCAGAGTTTTCACCTGGAATACTACAAAAAAAATGGAAACTTGGGGTGGATGTCTGAAAGTTTGTCGAACTCTGCAAGCTGAACGACTGGGCTACAGACTGCAGCCTACAGTTTGAACCCGGGTTTTCATCAGTGCAGACATGGTCCTGCACAGCGAATGGACTTGGAAGGCGAGCAGGCAACAAGCCTCAATACATTCGTGCGAACAAATGGAAAGACTAAATGAAGGCAAACATTCTTCCCAGAAAACCAAAGTCAAAGCAATGAGTGCTATTTGCTGCATAGATATAGTATGTAAATTCATCACTGTGTGATATAAGGGGTGTTAGACATAGCGTGTTATTCTTGTTGTATTGTTGTTGTGAAATTCGTTGAAGCAGTATTCGAGTTTCTTATGCATGGCGGGCACTAGTTGCAGTGACTGCTTTCACAAGTTTGGGTATTTTTTTTCAGGAGCATTTCTTATGATTAGTCATGGTCATGTACATTAAGAACGAAAGGACTAGCAAATGCAGAAATGAGACATTTTCAGATATTCTTCTTAAGAATTTACGTTTATATTCACGATCATAGCGTTTCTGTATTTTACCGTCAAGTATTCTATGAAAGGTCCCATGAGTCATACATACAATCTCTTAGAAGTGGGATGTCTTGCAGTTTTGTCTTGTGGATACTGAAAGGCATTGTAATCTCCATGTAAATGTCGCTAAAGTGCACCTCAAAACGTGATCACTATATTAATACAGGTAGTCTTTATACACAGGCTCGGTTACGTGGGAAATATATGGCTGTGGACCTCCGGGATATGGCTTTGATACGTAGACAGTCTTGATATACAGTGTTCCAGGTGATTTTTATGGGCTATTTCACATTTATTTTGCCGATAAGCACCTGTTTAATGTCTTTGTTAAAGCGTCCATTTCTCGATCACCTTTAAGACCCATGTTGGACATTTTTTACTGGAAAATCGCTTGTCTGAAAGTGTGACACACCTATCTTCGAATGAACTTGATGCTCTTTTTAAATACATAAACAGAGCAAAAATCAAAAGTGTAGCCGAGTCATTAAAATCTGATTCAGTTCGGAATGTGTTCCGAAACTGTAAAATGAGCTTCGAGTATTCACGAAGATGCAGCGTTTACCACCAGAAATTCAGATAAAAACACGAGCTCTATTGTTACGGAGTGGACGTGCTTTAGATGGCGACATGGGACATCTAGATCAAACGTCATAATTCCCCAATGGTAATTAGTGAGGGTGTATCTGATGCCTAATGTCCCCCAAGTGAAACCCCTTGGCAGATGGAAGGCTCATTTGATTGGTAATAGTGTGAAGACGGCAAAGCAGAACGGCGCTTAAAATTATGGCCAGACAATAGCGCCAGGTCACGGGTCACGTGTTTTGTTCTCTCGAGACAGCTAATTCCGATTTCCATCTGGACTAGAATATTTGTCGGATGGCGGACCGAGCTTTGGACGACTGCTGGACCAGTTGTTCGTGGGCTGTTGGTCGTCTGTCGGATGTTTGTTCACGTAATAATATTCATACCATGTGGCTGTTGTTATGGTTTTGTTTTCTTATATTTGTCTCTGGGCGTTTAAAACAAACGTTCTTTTCACAGACGTATGATTCAGTGTTGCATAGAAGTGCGTAGGCTTTATTTTGACTACTTAACGTGTTTGGTTAAAGTGCAATTGTATGAGTGTTGTGTCTGGGACTTGGATTGGAGGCGCGTGTGAGTGAAACTCATTTCCAACCATGTGTTTCATGACTGTTGATTTTAATGTGTGAAGGTGGTGTGTATGCAAATATGAACAGAAAAAAATGATATTTTACTGTTCGGTGAAAGTAATGCTGTTTGGTTGACAATCAAGAAAATCTAAAGATGCGTGTGGTAGAAAGCGACTTACATTGTCAGTATTGTGTTGTGATTGTGAGTGGTGTCTTGTCGAAATGTAATTTTAGATCGAGTGATTTCATTACCATATTTTGTATTCTCGTTCATCTCTCGCGAGAAATAAAGAAAATGGGAAAAACCACAGAGAAGGCTTTGCCTTGTTTTGTGTGTGCTCACGCAAAGGATAGGGATGTGCCAATTTGAATATTCATGAATGAATGACATTGACAACGAAACCGGCTGTCGATGGTCGATGGAGGTGGGTGGGTGAATCAGGCTTATAGTCGGCTTTCAACCACTCATGGTCATATCACCGACTGCAAGTTCGATTCGGTGGTGTATGTAGCGATGGTCGATGGAACCACGAAGCATCTGGATATGGGTCATTTGATTTTTCGCCCCTGACGTTACCAGAGATGAACTGATAGCTCAATTGAGGGGTCCTTTTTGTAGGTCGTGTATGATTCGAGAACGGTTAGATAAGTTAGATGCTATTCATTTGGAAAAAAATCCTACAGCAGTTTCAGTGCCACACGCTTTCCACAACACACTTTGCACACTCCTTAACTCTAACAATTGATCAGATTATTGTGCAATCCAACATGTACCTGGATTGTCCTTAGCATTAAGTTATAGCATTAGGAGTGTTTGGACAGCGAGTGTATTAAGGGCTTGAAATACCTTGAATAAGATAGAAATATTCATTCATGACAACATGTACACATGTAAAAAGCCATTTACAAACGTAACAAAGGCTTGAAAAATACCGATAGGAAAAAAATGAGTTAAAATCTTGAAATACCATTTCTCAGCCACAATGGAGTGAGTGACTAAGTTTTGTATTGTTCGATCGTACATGTTATAATAAAATTTCTACGTTCATCAGGCACATTTCTAACTGGATGTAGCAATTAGTGTAGCTTATGTAACTCTTTCTGCATACGCTTTATTTCGGAATCCTTTAACATATATAATCTGCTCAACTACTAATGTTTACAATTGTTAATTATTAGCTTTCACCATACGTGTATTGCACATGCAGTGACGAAGGCTACAGGGGGGGACTACTGTATCTGCTTCATCTGCCTCTATATATGAGAATACAAGTTAATATGCAGCAACTAGATGTCAAGCATTGGCCAATGCTTGATATGAAGCCAAGTTATTGTGAAAACACACATGCTACAGTCACTCAAATACTATACCATGTAAAGAATTGGAACATCAAACTATGTATCTATGTACGTATATAGTCGGAACAATAACTAGATAAAGTTTATATACTGGAACTTACACAACATATGTCCATAAAAAGAACAATTCTTTTGTAGGGAGTGCCAAAGGTATTTGTTGACCCTACGTATATATTACTGATGTGCAATGGCATATACACTATTGATCAAAATGGTTGTCACGTGCACTTTTTCACATACAACTGTGAATAATCTAAGAATTGTTTGTCACAATTCCGCTGTCTGGTCAAACAACTCAAATACAGATATACGGTTATTAAGGACTCACAGACGTTGCTTTTAAAATGTGATAGTTTGATAAATTTTCATGCAGGGAGCTTTGTGAAAATTAAAAATACCTAATGTGTATGTGTGTGATAATAATTTTCACCGATCATGTAATTGGGGTAAGAGGACAGAGTAAATATATTTGAAGCTATATAGTCAAAGTGGAAAAGGTGTTCCATCAGTACGTCGCATGAAAATCACAAGTAAATGCCTTGTATACTACTAGTTACAAACTGACGTATGGTGACTTGACTCGATCGTGTCGTCTGCGGGTGGTCATGGCTAGTGGCGCTCTTCAAGTGGGACACATTTTCCTAACAAAGGAAAGAGGGCAGACGCCCTCGCATACAGAAAGACGTCGCATTAATGCCTGGCCGACTTGACAGATAACACGCCAGCAAATCTTCTCTAACAGATAGGGATGTTTAACCGTGCCATCAACGCGACACGGGAAGCTCTCTGCTGGCTGCCGTGGAATGGCCGGGGCGATGTTAACCAGTGGTTAGACACAGTGACCATTGTCACGCGATTTCTGTCGTTCGTCATGACATAATGCATAGAAATTCATTTCCCGCCATTGTAGCTTCCCGCCATTCTGGGCGACCGCGTTTCTAACCAGCTCGTGCCGGCAGACGACCGGGGTCGGTCATCTTCCCGCCATTTCTCTTCATCTGTAGCCCATCGAGCGACAGCGCCTGCATGCCCTCCGTCCGAATGTGTTTGATTTCATAACACAATAAATTACCGGCAACGACAACGAATGTATCCCGAACTTGTCTTCGTGTTTGGGACGTCCCCCCTAGGGAGAACCCCTTTTATTTCGTATTTTTCTCCATTCTTGCGTCCATTATGGCTCCAGGGCAATTGTGCCACGTCCCCGGCCCCTGGAGAGGAGGGGACAGGATACGAAAACAGCAAACCGACAACGACACCCTAATAAAGCTATATAAATATGTTACCTCCGCCTCTCCTTTCCCCCTGCCCCTGCGGGCGCCTCACTTTGGCTGTCTAGGAGGCCCTCACGTGACGCACGTGGGAAGGGAGTGTTTTCCGAGTACGGTCATGTCTGGGGGTTAAAAAGTGTTGCATATAGAATGAAGATGCCTCCTTTGTTATTGCTACTGCCATTTTATATGATGGGATGACCTGTGGTGGGGAATCGAGGGTCAAATAGGACTTCCGGTTTGTAACACCAAGTGTGGTAGTTGTAGCTGTAAATATTTGTGCCTGGAAATTATTTTTCGTTGATGTGGTACAAAAATGTTCAGAATTGAAATAAGCATATTATTAAGACATCGCTCACCGCAACGTCACTGTTGCGTAATACACATTTACGTGTTACGAAATACACATTCACTTGTAGGAATGATGTGCTGCATATGTTTTACTGTATGCCGTACAAATACAACAAGAGATCAGGAGCCCTGTTTTTTGTTTCTTGAACTTTAGTGTTGCAACCAATAGAGATTGTAATGTCACATAAAACTGCACAGCTGAATTTCCACAGTGGTACACATGTGTGATAAAATACGAAGCTTACCAGAATTTAAAAGTGAAGTATCTTGGCATTGGTTAGTATCCACGTCCTATTTGAGCCGGTTGGTATAGATAAAGTTTTAGGCTGCGTTATTTGATATGCAGTGAAACATCGCCTTCAGACAACCGGAGAAACAAGACCAACTCAGAATTAATTAAAACCACTTATTGGGCAAGTTCACACCAGTGGGATTCCACTCAAGTTGCATGCCATGTTCAGTGCTAAGAACACCTCATTGCCTACCAAGGTTCTACATTAATAACAGCACAAAGTGCGCTGTTGAAAATTCAAAACCTGTATAATTTATGACCCATTTTTATAAGACGAGGCCACACGATGTCACCGAAATGATTTCCAACCCTAATACCCAATTTGATGTCAGCATTCCATGGAATTAAACAATATTTACCAGTTGAGGGCTACAGTAACTTGACGTCGAATGTACCAGCTTCCGGTTAACGTCAACCTGGATGACTCCACATTACTGCCATGTAGTATGTCAAGTACATATATATGATTGCATTCTGTGCGAGTTGAATGCTGCAAATACTGTGGCTTTGACTTCACAAGTTCACTCAAATCACATTTGAAGCCTATCATACAACTACTTGACGTTTCCACACGCAGTATGAATATCCTAGGAGTCATGGAGCATTGAAACCTGATTGACCTCGATTTTGGTTGTTCCGTGTTCCTGGTCGTCGCACATTACAGGCAGGTTTAAACGCCACGTCTGATTCAACCTTTTAATTAATTAACCTTTTTGCAAAGTTCGAGAGTAAAAGTAGTATTATTGCACAAATTTGCTTTTAAAGACCGGAGGAGAGGTTGTACGTCAGTTCATCAGTTTTTAAGGCTTGCCTATAGGTTTACAAGACGCTAATCCTTACAACTGGTAACCGCTATCCATGGTGCATCCACATGTAGTTCACGTCTGCTGTAAATATTGTCCTGTCACCAGTGATGAATTGTGTCAAATAAACATGACTGCATAAAATAAGTATGCATTAAAAAGGATTCTTTTTACCCTTGTTTAATCTTCAAGTTTAATTATTTCCTATTGACACCACTGTTAAGATTTCAAAGTGCCATATTTTTAAACGTCATAAATCAACACGAACGAATACATAGACAGTATTAAAATATGGTTACATTGCCTCATTAAGTTGGAATCGAAATAAAAACGTAGGAAGAACAGTAATTTGTTTATTAGGGTGACGTGTTCCATGCAATACACACGTTTATAAAATACCATTGAGTGGAACAGAACCCAGTCCAAATAGGCTTGTAGGTTATTTGGTTGAAATATATACACGTGATATGGTACACACCCTGCACAACAGAGCCAAACAATTGTTATATAGTCCCAAATAAATACAGAGACGTGTGATTCATTGTCCCCTAGTAACAGGTGTGTTTTGAAAATTGTGTCTTCTGGGATTTTACAGTCCACCGGATGATCTCAAACTGACCTTGGAGCTTCCAGAAAGGTACCTTACATAAGATTTATAATATCAGGGACACAAAATGTCCCCCCATTCCATTTACTAAACATTTAACCTTTTGACATTTTCCAAATGATTTGCATGTAAAATTTTCAAAGTGCCGTTACATTTTTAGCTCTGCTTGACTATGTCAGCAGAGCTCATGAAATCAAAATTCGTCCGTCGTCCGTCCGTCCGTCCGTCCGTTCGTCTGTGGCATCGATTATCTCTGAAGTTATTGCCTGGATTTCGTTCAAATTTTACTTGTGGCTTCCCCTGGGCCATATGCCCATACGTTTTTTTCATTTTTGAAAAAAAAAATCATTTTCTGATTTTTTACGAATATTTTTCGTTTTCGTTAACATGGGACCATAGGGGAGCAAAACCTTCAAAACGCTACTCC
>JAAUYG010167784.1_pt1 | contig 20774 bp, 18 predicted proteins | sample 7278091 | NCBI WGS metagenome assembly JAAUYG01 (sample SAMN14350201, study PRJNA611818) | marine sediment metagenome | isolation source: surface marine sediment (0.6m) | place: French Polynesia: Moorea | collected 2018-08
TGACAGAATATGCGATTGCAAGGCAACCAACCCTGGTGTGGGTTCTCATCTTGACAGGGAAACCGTGTGCCGCACGGGTTTCTCGCACTTTTCGCTTCTTCGTTCTGAAACAGGATGGCTTTTTGTGTCTCTGTTGCACAGGACCAAATGAATTTCTGTCACATATGGTTCAGCGGATTCACCGCACATCAGTGTCAGAGGTGGAATATACATCCGCCTCCCCGCCATCGTCGTCTGACCCACATTCTCCCCTAAACCTGGACAAGTATTCACAGAAGACATTTTCTCAACCCACGCTTGCATCACCAAGAATCCAGTTTGTCTGTTGCAACCACCCCAGCTTGCCTCCCAGCCTTTGTAACCTGAAGTCAACTCTTCCACCATCTGACTCTGATGATGTCACCATGTTTTTGCGCCAAAACCTTCACGATCAAAAGTATATAAATCTAGAAAATGATCATTCGGTCTATTATATGATCATTCGATCCATTGTTTCTTTGTAGAAATTTTATTTTCCTTAATTGAACTCAAAAGCAAGAATCAACACCTCATTGCCAAATGATGACACAACACGCCCTTTTCCACAAAAAGTAGCTCTTCTTTGGCATCACTTCTGAAGAAGGAAAACTGAAAAATACATGAGTTTTCATTTCAAGTTTCCCATCCAACTGACGCAGTGCATTACAAAACCTATAGGCCTAGTTTGTTGGAGAAGCCAAGCCATCTGGCCAGGTGCTACACAGGACGATTCTGGCATTCATGTCAAACCTATTGGTCGCGTGACATCGTGCAGAAAAAAATTCAAAACAGAAACATTTTTCCTCTCAGAACCTGAGGAAAGACAGAACCGCTCATGCCAATGCAAAGAACCACAGCGCCATGCATGTTCTGATTATCAGATTCTGCACCAGCCACGAGGACGGAAACATTTTTCACGGCAGAGAGTAAAGAGACAAATCAGTCACAATTAACAGTTTTGACGGGAGGTCGTGCTGTAGCTGCAGGAGCGATTGCCAGTAAAACCGCAGTCTAATCAATTGAAGATAAGTTGAGCTCAATGAAGTCGCTCCTTTACACACCAACTCAATACAATGGCAATATTTCACGGCTCAAGGCGCCCCGCTCCCTCGGCTGTGCGCGGGTTCCCTCGCAAGGCGGCTTCGTGCCGCATCAAAACTGCAACAGCTATTGCATGATCAGGGAAGCGGTCTTGAAGAGATAGGACGCAACAGTCTATCAAGGCTTCGTGTCGACCATTGCTGCCATGGCATGCAGCTTCCAACGCTATTCGGCGCTTGCGCACAGCCAGCTTTTCCAAAATCCAATATGGAGGACGTGTGATGTGCCAGCCGCCATTTTATAAGGATGCATTTAAAATCAGAGGAGATATGGCCATTTTAAATCCAAAGCACATACTCAATCGCCGCCAAGGCGCAATGCACAAAAAAGCAACATTCTGCTTGCGTGACGCTTTTGCTCTGTTGACATTTTGCTATGCAGTGGATATCGTGTGAAGCGTAACGGAATCGGGGGAAAACACACGCAGAGGCAGGGAATATGGAAGAGAAAATATGGTGGCAGTTGGCATCTCAAATTAAAACCAATAAATAGGCAATTTACAAAGCAATGGTTGTTGCGCACGTGAGTAGCGATTCGGCTCGAGAAGAACCGAACGTTCATTTTCTCTTGGTTTGTGAAATACGTGAATTGGCGAACATTCTGAGACTCGCAATGTCTGTAATTGCTGAAGCGGGTGATGCTGTCATTGCCGTGTAGTCCAGGGTGTGTTAGATTCCCAGCTCAGCTCTATGCAACCAAACAGAAAACAAAGGGAACAATAACACCGCAAGGCGGAGATTTCATAGGAGTTCACCCAACAGCGTGCGTACTGGCATAGATTCTGCGTGTGGTCCAAGCCCTGCAAAAAGTAGCATGGAAATGGTGGAGGTATGTGTGACATTCCTCTTGTTCTGCGCCGTAAGTGGTATACAGTCACTGAGTACCGGTGTGGATGAACAAGTGGACCAGATCTTGAACGGGTACGAGGACCTGGACAGCTTCATTGGCGGAAGTCACACAAAGCTGGTGCATGATCACGAGCGAATCGTGCGAGCTGCTGAGAAAGCACTTGCAGGTAGGAAACCCCACCAATCCCGTGTGTTTGTTCCCCGCGACAAGACTCTGCACAAAAGAGACACCACCACCAATTTTCCAGAAGATCTCCAGCTGCATGAAAAACTGGCCAAAGCTGACAAGGATTTTGCCATTTTGGAATTCATGGATCGGGTGCAGACTTCCAAGGAAGAATGCACCGGCACCACCACTCTGGCGAAATTCAACTTGAGTCTTCAAACTTCCTTTGAAAAGTTCCAATCTCAGACTCAGAGCGTAATTCGGTACGCCAATGTTCTCAACAGCTTTTTCCACAACCGTGATGTACACAGTATTTTCTACAAGAAAGACTTCTACTTCTACTATCTGAAAGCCCTCCTCGAAAGCGACCCTTCGTTGTTTGGTGCAACCATTGCCTTTGACCGAGGTCAGTTTAACTCGCAGGATTTTGCTCCCAATGCCTACAGGGAAAAGTCCAACCGTGTACACATACTTATGAAAGATCTCGCCGAGGTGACGAACAGTGCTTACGCCACTGCTGAAACCACTGGCTTCGACTGGTTCTGGCAGCAGAGGGCGAAGGATTACAGCCCGCTTCTCTACAACCACAGAGAGGCGTGTAACTCCAGGTCAAGGACCAACAGATCCACAGTGATGACCACAGCCAAAGAAGGAATGTGGTCTGCTCCTTATTACTCCTGCTCACACGGCGCATCCTGGATGGTGACCTACTCTGCTCCTTTCTTCGGTTGTGTCCAGCAAAAGGGTAGCGACGAAAGGTCACCCCATTTCAAGTAAGAGTTGTTCTCTTCACTTTAGTGTAGACCAACTATTCTTTTGGATGTTGCACATTTTTTGTTTACGTGACGTGATCGAAGTGTGTGACTTCTTTTTGGTGCAACAGTTGGCGATCATAACGTATTTTTGATCAATTTTCCATGAATGTGTGACGAATTGTATTTGACTTTTTTTTACCGCACTGTGCTTTGTTTCCTTTTTTGTCAAATGAATGTGCTCAATGAGGTGGCTGTTTGGGGAAATTAAAAGGGTGTTGGTACATTGGTGCATGTGTGCATCTGGGGAAGGAATTCCAGAGTCGAGACCAATTCTTGTGGTGCTTGATGTAGAGGTCCAGTTTGTTTTTTTTTGGAAACAAAATTCCAGTGCATGCATAATGGAGATGTTGTGATTTTCAAACTGCAAAACATGTCCTTGATGTCAGCAATTTTTAATGTCGTTTCACATTTTTCTTTTGTTCAGTCACTGTTGGAGAACAATAAAGATTTGTCTGTTGAAAAAAGTTACTTTCTTTTGTTTTTCTTGCTTGTTCGCTTGTTTATTTTCGTTTGGTTTTCTTTCTTTTCATGAACAACTGCATACTTTCTTCTCCCTCGAACAAAAAATGTGTTTCAGTGTCTTTTCTGAGCATTCCATGCTTTTGCCTTCTGTTGACCAGTGTGCGTGCGTGCATGTCTTGCACATTTTTGCGAGTCATGGCCAGAAACCCTGACACCCATCTTTCGCAAAAATTCCTGTCCTTATCCATCTGGAACCAATGTTGCTGTCTGAAACGTTTGTCACTCTCAACAAAAGCGATGGGCTGGTGTTGCAAGACTCACTCGTTCCCAGGACTCGAACACCCTGATCGCAAACAGTTGTGTCTGAGTCAGTGCAGTGTCCAGCTGGTGGAGAAAAAATACCCGGGGTCAAATCTGCCCCTCCCCTACTTTGCACCCTGCCAAAAGGTTGTTTGCATGTTGTGTGTTCCATTTTAAAATTTGCTTTCTTCAGGGGAGGGGCATTCTGTGTAGAGGGTGGAAGACAACATCCCTGTTTCTTTGGGCCCCAATCCACACGACGCGCAACCATGTTTGCCTATTTGCATGCTAACCCTCTGAAGTTGTTTGATGACTGTGTGAACACTCCCATTCACAACAATGGCCAATGGGTTCCATTTGAAACATGACATGACCAGGGCCAGTGCCTTCTGCAAGGTGCATCCTCTGTCAACCGGGGCCCAGGGTTCGTCAAATCATGATCGCGTTCTTGAGTAGATGTCTCTTGTTGGGGTACGCATCCTGGGAATGCAAGCCATGCATGCCTGCTTTTCGTTTGCAGCACTGAAATCACGATTCACACATAGATTGGTGTCCTGTTGCATTATCGCATGAAGCATGGAAATACCTGTTTCAGATTGAACGACATCAGCAAACCTTTTCAGAATGTGCATGTGGAAAGTGCAGAGTCTTGATTAATTTGTTCACTAACTTTAGGGTGTCACCAACAGCACAAAAATGACGACACATGTACCATGACTGTTCATGCGAATCCTTCACTGGTTTCGCAACGCTTGCATTTCCTCAACCTCAACATTTCAAACACCTGTCCAAAGATTTCTTGTCTGGTTTGATTTGTAGGTCATAAAACAGCTGCTTGCAAGATAAGACACAGATTGGCATCGGATCTGGCACTTGAGTTTGTCAAAAGCACCCAAATCAAAGTTCCACAGCGATGATATGATCGAGAAGTTCATCTTGAGCAGTCTCTTGAGCTGCAAGTTTCTGAATTTGTTCCATGTCCGGGCTGCTTGGAAAACCTCCGGAAATGGTCATTTACATTTGGATGGGCTGGTAGGAACATCACGTAGGCAGCAGGGTCCAAAAGCTGAAATCCATTGAACTGAAATTTAGTGTTGACAGAAATCCTACTCTTCGAGTGATGGTGTCATAACATCTTTGTCAAGCCCACGTTGCGTGCCCTCTCGGAGAAGTTTCCTTGCTTGCCATAGAATCACTTGAAACTGCCATTTGAACATTTTCTTTGTTTGATCTGTTTTTGTGAGTGCTCTTGTTAAAAGACATTGTTGAGGCACGTGTGAACGTGTATTCAAATGAGAGCGCGTGATGTCTAGTCGGAGAATGGTTTGGACCACAGACAGATCATCTGGTGTCCTTGTGCTTTCCTCCATTGATTTACCATTTGGATTGTATATCCCATTGTGGTTGCTGAAGACCTACTTGTTTGTGAATTCTTCAGCAGTCTTGACAATGCAGTGCCGAAATTTGGTCTGGGTTGTCAGAAACAAAATAAGGAACAACAAAATCAAAAAACTGCCATTCCATTGGTTGATACACGGAGGTCAGTACACGGAACAACCCCAGCTGCAAATTCTCTGGAAAAGCACAAAAACGGAGGCCTGTAACGAAACTGGAAAAAGTGAGTAAAACTGTCAGCGAAATGTGTCTGCTTGATGGGGATTAGTGACGAAGAACAACCGCCTCCAAGAGTCAAAACATAGAAGTCATTGTCATCAATTGGCTTCAGGTGCTGAACAGCCCTGCGACGAACTGGCGTTCTTAACAACTTTGGAACGTCAGGCGCTGTGTTTGGCCACGTTTGATTGCTCAGAACAGAGACAACAGTTGCTTGGCCCGCAAACTCAAACACGCCAAAGTCAACTGCACAGTGAAAGTCAGGCAGTTTTGCTTCGGGTTTCTTCCATTTCTTCCACCCTGGGGACACAATTTGCAAGTGTGCATTCGTCTTTTGCCACAGTCTGATTCTCTGGTCCTCATCATACAAAAACAATTCTGTCTCCTTCCATTGTCAATGAACACATTACATTGTAATGCGCGAACAAATGTATGAACAAACAAGCTAGCTTGAGAATTTTCAATCGTGGGTGACTTCTTGCAAAGGTCGGAATTGACGATGGGTGGGGCTCTTATTTGCTCAGATTTACAGTGAGAAAAGACGGAACGTTTCTGAAACTCATTGCAAAAAAAACACACATCGTACTTCTGCCACCGCTATCACCTAAAAGTGTGTGTTGAGTGGCATATCAGGGTAGCAGACTCTTAATCTGGCAGCGAAGACTGTCATTTCATTCTGGGCATTCCGAATGAACAGTTTTGAAGACATCTTGGGCGAAAACAAAACACCTGGGTTGTAAAAAGATGTCTGGGTGAATCACAAAATCGAGAAAGAGTCCCAGACTTTGACGTGGCTACAGTGACCAGTGGACATGGATCTTCAGCGCCTGTTTTGCTTTGGAACAAAGGGACTTCCAGAAGCCGAATTTGATCTTTGCTTTTGAAAGAGTCAAGCCTGAACAGTAAAAATCAGTGTTTCTGTTCCCAGCCCTCGTTTTGTCCAAAATGTGAATGTGCAACAACATCTTTCATATCCCACAAACATGAACATTGCCAGGAATCCAGTTGTCCAGGAAAGAGAAAAAGTGGGATTTTTCTGTTGGCTGATTGCTAAATAGATGCAGTCATACCTTCACCACGTTGTTGATCTGGTTGGAAACAAAGTAGGTGCAGATTTCCACAGAAACTTAGTGCATCCCCAGAAACGCATTCCTCGACATGCCAGATTCCAAAAAGAATTTTGATGACTGCAGCAAGGGGATGGTCATCCACGGAACACGGCTGTTTTGTTGCAAGCATGTTCATTGGTCAACCACAGTATTAATGCCTCAATTTAGTCAGGCCAAACACCCTGCCCGGAACTCACCGCCGCCATGATGAATGAGCTGTTCCTGTGGCCCTCTCACACAGATGTTGAATGCAGTTTACTGGGGCCTGGGTTGAGATACCCTTGCAAAAGACGAGCAAAAACACATCCACAGTCACACGCTACTTTGACAGGAAAAGACGTTTCTTTCCACAACCACAGAAATACAGAGCGTGGAAGGAATGGTATTTTAATTCAGAAATAGGCTTACACACGAACCGACCATGCTCAGGTGTTGTCCAAGTCATAGTTGGCGCAATGTCCCAATGATTTGAATCAACTCAGAATGGTTCTGTCAATTTTCCCTTGGTTAGTGTCAGTCAGGTTGACTCGTTGTCCGTCCGGAAGGCATATTACGGCTGGACATTTGCAGGATTCACACCGTTTCTCCCAGTTACCCAATGCAAGGAACAAAGACTGCACTATCACAAGGAGAAGTAGATCCAGATGTCTAGAGCAAGCACGTCAACCTGCTAGGAGGGGAGAGAATTGATCAATGGGTTCCCTCAGGTTGATTGTCTGTAGTTCCTGTCCTGGAAGGTATTGTACAGTCTTGACAAGAAGAAGAGCTGCCTTCGGCTTTTTCCCCTTTGTGGCTGTATCTTAGCTCTTTGAACTTTTCTTTTAAGGGGATGAGTTTTGCGCAGATCCAATGAGAGGGCCCTTTTGGATGGTCGACTCCCTCCACCCTTCATGGGAAAGAAAACTGAAACAACCAGAAGCTTCCTGTGCAAGACAGCACACAAAATATTCTCTCTGATGATGCCACCAGATCCAATGCAAACAAGTCAAACAAGTCTCCTTTTCAAAAACCTTGACATTGCTTTGAAGACCTTTCGATATAGAGAGCATGCTGAAATGGAGTTGGCCTTGTTTGAGATTTTTGAGATTTTGGGTGAATTTCCTTTCAAGAGAATGAATGATTTCCAACTTTCAGAGTCAGTGTCAGTCAAAACAAAATGATTCAAGGACCCATGTGAGATTCAGCCACAAACCAAGGTAAATCTGCTCGGTCAAAAGTGTCAAGTTTGACTCCTGCGCACAAGGAGAATCAACTCTTTTTGACCCAAAATGAACTCACGAAATTGTTGAACATTTGATTGTTGCCATCTAAAGACCACAATGAACGGAGACTGCATCATTTTGTAAATGTCTCTGAGATTTGTCCCTCAAGAAGTGTCACCACATTTGATGGTTGCCGCTGCAGCATGGACTTTTGTGTCATTTATTTTGGAAGGGACTGTGCTCACTTTTGTTTGGCTTTCAACAACGACTTGCATTCCCGGCCAACTGGCGAGAGTTTGGTACACATCACGTTTTTCTCACCACGACAATGTACCTCTTGCTTCTCCCACCAAATTTTGCCTGGAATACCTTGTCTGTCATCATATGGGAATGTCTTTTTTAACCAAAGAGCTTACGGGTGGAGAGCTGTGATCCTCCCATTTCATCTGGCACGGGACACACTCCACAAATGTGTGATTTCTGTTGTCGACTCGGGAGCGTGTCTTGATGAACTCTCCGTAAGGAAAATGTATTTCTCTGTCTAAAAAGACATGCAGGCCACGTTGAACTCAACCAGGAACTATGACATTCGTCTTTTCTGCTAAAGTTTCACAAAAAGTACGATATATAGAATTGCTTTCTTGTGTGCAAAAGGCTGATGCAGAAACAAAGAACATCACATGGGTTGACAAAATGACCAGCGCAGTTTTGTTCTTGGTCTGGTTCCTGGATCAACGGTCTTGGTCCTGTTTAAGCATCAATGCGCAACTTTTCTGTTTGGGAGATGGATGGTGGTGATCGAGGATCACAGATGGCGTGATAAGAACTACAGTGGTGTGTCGGATCCACAAGCGGCAAAATCTCCCGCTGTCACGAAACTCTCCCACTCTGTTTGCCGTCATTGACAGCCACCACACGTCATTTCTCACGCTCCTGACTCAACAAAGCATCATGAGCAGGAGGCTGATTTGGCTTGTTTGCAGTGTGGTGCTGAGAGTCCAACCCCTTCCCGATAATTTTGCAGATTCAAGTCATCCGTGCGTGTGTGTGTTATTTCGTCTCTGCTGGTCATTGTGCACTGATTGGAACACTGTTCTGCCCTTGGTCTGCCAATGGCTGCAGTTATACCTTCTGGTTCTTGGATTTTTCTGCCGTTGTTTTGGTGTGTCCATCCTTTCTTTACCAACCAGAGATTGGACTCAGAAAGGAAACAATCAAAAGGTCCAACGAAAGGCACGGATCTAAGAACACCAGAATACTGCTCTCCAAAATATTCAAAAATTGTACGATTGTTGCAAGGGCAAGACAATCTCCTTCAAAGGAGACGGTTTGGTTTGAGGTGTAAGTCAATTTTTTTCGGGTTTGCACTGGAAAGGGTCATGAAGAGACATTATTTGCCAGGAGGTCAACGGAGGATTTTCAAGGAATGAAGGTCATCTCCTCACCCAGAGGTCAGTGAACAATGGGCTGAGGTGGGGAAAAGTCGTAGTATCAGCTGAGGAAACTGGATGGTTGGAGAGTTTAGCTCGGTCAGCTGGAGCCGTCACTGCCAATGTGATGGTCTTGTTCCTGGCTTTGCGTTGCCTTGACTTCCCTGACACAGTCGCTGTTGTTAGCGGCTCAGGGATGTATAGTTAAGCAAAGATACAAAACCAAACCAACATCCAAAATCCTTGCAGAAATGAACGTGAGTGGAGGAAGAGCTTTCTGAATCTGCGGCGCACACTTGCTTTGCTGTCCAAGAGTTTCCGCCCTTTTGTGAAAAGACAGTCCAGGGCAGGAAAGAAAACAAAATTGCATGTTTTGTCGAGAAAGGCGTGATGAAAACGAATATTCGCCAGGAAACTTGTCCTGGAAACTGGAGAACTTTTTGTCAAGGAGGGGGGGGGGGTTTGCAAGAAGTCTAGGTTTCTTCGCCTCCTGATTCTCGTCATGAGGAAGTTCTTTTTGGAATGGAACTCTCGAGGCATGTCGCAGAAATCTGCTGTAAAAAGTGCTTGTACATGCCAGGAGACAATAAATGATCAATAGGGAAAAGGGCTGCCTTCAGGCAAGGCCTTTCTGCTCTGTAATGATCCCTGATCATGGTTATGAGGCACGCAGTACGCTTTCTGATTTCTTCTTCGTGCCCACTGCACGCAATTTGAAAAGCTAATGAATCAGATTGGTGTGAAAATATTCCTCAAGATTCAGTTAAATCCAAGGGAAAGGAATTTTTTCTCCCCCTTTTATGAAAGGGAACTCGATGCTCAATGTGATGAGAAAGAAAAAGGGTGAGAAGATTACAAAATCTCCCAGATTTTTGTGAAATAAATCTGGAAAAAATCTTACACAGTGCTAACATCACATTATCATCACAATTGTGATCAGAAAAGTCTACAAAATATGTGTTTGTACAGAGACCATGTTCGGAAGTCTTCATTTTTGGCTTTAGTACAGAGCTCTGCTATTTCGAGAACATCGCAACATGAATCTCTGAGAGAGTGACGTCATCAAAACAAGTATTTGTGATATTTTGGTGCTTCATAGGTAGCTGTCTGAAAACAGACAAGGAAGTTGCGTCAATCATTTTATCGATAAAGCAGAAGATGTCTGAGGCATATATACTTCTCTCGAAAACCCACCACCATGTCACTTTTTACAACTGCCACTTTTCTCTGATATAATTCGCGAGAAAGTGCTGACTAGCCCAGCGGTTGAATGGGTTTTTTATGAAATGACAACAGTTTCTGACCAGCTTCAAATCTTTACTTACATATGTCTTGCCTATAGGAATCACAGATGTGCAATCAGTGTGTTATATTGATTGATTCTGTACTTCAAACATTTGTGCCACTGGTTGGCGGCTTAAGAAGCTTTACAAGGTATGTGCCCTGTTATCTCTCTGGCATAAATTGGCTGTCAAGGGGAATCATTGTGTTGTTATGTTTTTATCAATATGCCCACAAAGAGGGGAGCCGTTACATATGCCTGCACTGTCTTTGTGCAGATGGATAAAAATGGACTCAATCAGACCCTGCACACCTCTTGAAGGTCTTGTTCTCCACATGTATTTGACATTTCGGTTGCTGTCCACCTGAGCTGCAAAGATTTGTTGATTTTCATGGACTTGTTTTTTCCTCCTCATTCCATCCCTTCCAGTGAGTCTGATTCTGATCCAAAGAACAGCATGAATGAAAGAAGTGGGGGGGTTTTACACAAATCAAAGAAATGTGATTCACACATCTTGCACCGTTCCATTGAAGACTGACGGCGGGACAAGTTCAAGTTCACGCCCATGTTGCACTTCCTCTGATGTATCCCTTCCAGCACACGCGAGTCCCCGTCCATTGAAAAAGACAGAGTGGGGCCCACACAGAAAGCATTGACATTTTCTGCAACTTCAATAAGCTGAATAAGATCCGGGTGATGATCATTGTGGATTGTGGATCAAGCTTCTTCCACACAAAGCCAATGTTGTGGACCGTTCGTAATGGATTTGTGCATGGCCAAATCCTGGTTGTCCATTTGTAGTGGCTGTTTTGGGATGAACCCTTCTTTTTTGGACTGTCGTTGTTGTTTTGTTTTGTTTTTCTTTTAAATGAAATAAACCAATCTCAAGGATTTTCTGTGCCACCCACAAGTAACATGCGTTTTCTTTCTGTATGTTTTCAGAGGTGTTGTCGCAATAGACATTGAACTAGAGAAGTTAGAAATCAACCAATGCGCGGAGGACAACAGTTTGTTTGCCAACACACACCGCTGTCGAAAACCATCCACAACGGTAAGTCAGAAAGCGCTGTCTTGTTTTGTCTCTTTTGTATGTGTTTGTTTCTTCCTTCTCCAAAACAAAACACAAACACAAACTTGAAAACCAACCAAATGGAAAAGAGACCGTCTCGTTGGTGGCAGCAAGTTTGCTTTTCATTAGGTCCTAACACAGAAATACTCAAATGGCAACTGCCTGATGAAACATGATTATTTGATGATGAACCAAATTGAGAATCCATTACCAACACGAGAAGCTGTACATCCAAGTGCATGGCTTTTCAAGTGACCATAAAGGCCAGAAGCTGTTCACGTGTTAACAAAAATGGGATGAGCCCTTTCACAATTGGTGTTCCGTGCTCGATTCTCTTGGTCTGAAATCTGGTGTCCCTTTCTGAAGCGAAATGTTTTCTTTTGTCACAAAGCGCTGGCGTGACAAAAGGAATCTGTTCTTGGATTCAAGGCATATCAGCAAAAAACAGGTGTCTGTCCTTTTTGTCTCTTATTGTCGTAGAGAACAAAGAATGGTTAACACCATTCTGATCGCCAGTGCACAAGAATCATCAATTTAATCTTCTGCAAAAAAATACGATCACGGAGGTCAATTGTCATTTTTGTGCAGAACCTTTCTGAGGACACTCAGAAAGTATCCTCTGCTGAACTCGTCATATGGCACCAGGATTAAATTCTCCTAAATTAGGTTTCTGCAAGTCCCAGAGGACCGCTTTCCGTCACTAAACAGATTTATAGACGCAGCCCTAAAACTCCATGTCCATCCAACGTAGTAGGCGTGAAACCGGCCTGCCCATGTTTGGCCTCATTGCGCACAAGAGCCTGAGAAAGGATGATGTGATAGGGTCTTCGGCACATTTCCGCAAGCCCCGCTGACCATCATGTGCAGATGACCTGTGAGACCCAAATGTGGTATTACAACACTGTGTATATGATTACTGGCTTGCCAGATCACTTCTGGATGCAACCATGTGTGTAGCTTGTTAGAAGTCCCTTGGCAGGCCAATAATCACTGCTGCACACTAAAGTATTGCCACGCACGCAATCCGCTCATAAACTGATACTAAAATGGCTGTTGCGCTGAACCCACCCTGTCTTGCAGGCAGCACACGTCCAGAGGAAGGCAAAACTTGCACCCTGCTGTTGTGCCTAAAAATGGCCAAATTACGGCAGTTGTTGAATCTGTTGCTCAAAATATGAAAACAGAACACACCACAGTGTATCCTCCTGGAATGACAGTTCCTGGAATAATAGTCACTTTCAAGACTGTGCAAACTTCTGTGTTGTAGTGCGAGCCGGAGCACGGCAAACGATTCCGGCATGGCAACTACCGCTGCGTGTGCGCCGAAGGCTACTACTTCCACCACAACGTGACCACCAATACGTACCGCAACTACTTCGACGGATCCGAGGTGGATCGCCACTACTACAACTACCTGCTCAACCAGTCCGACTTGTATAACCGTAGTTTCATGTGTCTTCCGTGCGCACAAGGTTGCGCAGATGACTGCTTTGACGATACCCCGTGCCTCGTGGAGTACGATGTCATGATGAGGGGCATCCCCCTCGGCTTGCAGAGCTTCTGCATGACCATCTCCATGGTGTTAGGTATTGTGATCATCAGACTTAGGAAAACTAAGGTGAGCTGTTTGTCGTTGATACGTTCCACGAGAAACCTTTTCAGATAAACATTTGATAAACAGCGGATAGGCCTCGTGTATATAACCATGATTCAGGAGAGCAGATGGCAAAAACAAAACTGAGCCCCGAATTGTCCAGTTCAGCTGGTGTGTCCAAGGAATGATCCAAAGATGTTTTCCCCGTGATGTTCAGAGAAACATTTTGCTTGCAGGTGATGAAAGCCAGTATGTGGTGTTTGCTGGAAGTTATACTCATTGGCGCCATACTGCTTTATTCAACGGTATGCTACAGTTGTATTTCTCACCTACTGTTGCCAGAGACAGTGGTCTCCGTTTCGCCATTGCCTTCGGCTCAAAGGTTCAAGAAGGAAAGTGCAAGACGCAATCGAATCGTTGCTGGTGAAGAAACAGGAAGTGCATGTTGTCATAACCGTTTGTTCTGCGCAAGGGATCACTCACGAAGATGTGATAGTCAGAAGCATGCAATCAAAAAAGAGTGATTCTCCTTTCAGGTTGTGATTCAATACTTTGAGCCGACCACTGAAACCTGTTTGTTAGTACCGTGGTTCCGGGAACTAGGCTTTGCCGTCCTCTACGGCACATTATTTCTCAAGGTTTACAGGTAAATATGACATTCCCAAAACCGGTCAACAAAAAGATTGTGCTGCCTGATTTCCATCCTTTTTTACTTGGCACTTTCTTGGGAAGGAAAAGTTTCCACAGCAATTTTCTTTTCTTCTGCTTTCAGGGTGCTAACTGAATTCCAGTCCAGAAAAGCTCACAGAGTCCATGTGAGGGACAAAGATCTACTCAAGTACTTAATGTTGATGATAGTTGCAGTTTTTGGTAAGAAGCAATTTTTTTGTTGTGTTGTTGTTTGGGAAAAGCAGAGTGGATGAGTTCACACTGATCAGTACACCTGTAACATCACAAGAACAAGAATGACAAAAAACTGAGTTGCCCTTGTCTTTACCTAACTTGATGATTGGCGTTGAGATCCAAAGGAAACAGAAACCACAAAAGATGTGCAAGGCAGGAGGACTTCAGCCTTACCCCAAAAATGCCAAAAGATGACATAAAACGCACGTGATCTTGATTCCAACATGGATTCTTCCTTGGGGTGACAGAGGCCTGTTTCTTTCTGTTGTGCAAATGACTCAAAAACAGGTGGGGAGTCAGAGAGCACAATGAAGATAACAAAATTGTTTTTATCAAGATAACACATCAAGAGAAATGGCAGGCAACATGTTCCAAGACAAAGTTCATTGTTCTTTCTGCATCTGACCCAGTTTCAGTTTTCGATGGGGACCATGGCAGTTTTCAAACATTCTTTTGTTCATTCATATTACGTACTGCCGGTTTTGATTTGAGCATTCTTCACACTGGACGATAACGACTTTCGTCTTCTTTGTGCAGTGTACTTGGCAGCGTATACAGCCATCAACATGGATCACGGTCAGCGCATGGGCTACGAGGTGGCAATGATGCAGACCGGGCGAACAAGTGATGATCTGGAGTTCATTATGTGCAGGCCCTTGAGTTGGGACTACATCATAGAATTAGGCAAGTGTTGAGATTGCAATGCCAGAGTTTGGTGTGTGAATCTGGGAGATATATGCAGAGGCGAAAGCTCATGTAACGAAGGTCTGAGACAGTACTGTTTCCTGATGCTGCACACAGTATTTTCAGGTTCAGAAGGTTTTGTTTTGACACAGATCACGGTTTCCTACCTCGGTCAAAATCATAGGCCATCTGTTTGTCTGTTTCAGGAGAGTTCGGCTTCTTGCTTTGGGGGTTGTACTTGTGTCGTTCTGTGCGTAATGCGCCATCAGATTACTCAGAAACGGGCTTCATCAGATGTGCCATGGTGATTGAAATCCTTGTATCAGGAGCGTTATACGTGACCAGGTTTGTTTCCAAAAAATTCAACACGAAATGAAAAACTTACAAACACAAAACCGAACAAAAACTGCATCAAAGTTCGCCCATGACGACCAAAGAAAAGATAAAATCAGGATTTGACAAGAAATATTCGTCAAAATTTCCCTGAACACTTTCCTCGCTGATCTGTTCAAACCTTCCCAATTTCAGACACATTCTCTGCTACACAATGCATCCAGATTACATGTTTCTACTCTACTTCGCTCGTTGTCAACTCACTGTGACTGTTGCGTTGGTTTTAGTGTTAGGGCCCAAGGTAAGACAGTTGAATTTTTGCAAGCACTTGAATCCTTAAGACATAGCTTCGCCTGTGAGAAGACAAGCGTGGAAAAACTTTTTATCTGTGCTTACAGCTGTGGTACGCACACCGGCCGCCAGAAGACGACCCATTCCGTAACCGGGCGTACTCACAGTCCGATGTGCACGATACCGTTGTGCCCGAGTCGATGAAGTTGCAGGTCAGCCCCAAAATAATTGTACATATCATTTTACTTCTCATTCTTTCTGTTGTCTTCTGGAACGGCAAGGAAACGAGCCTTGAAAGCTGCACTTTTTCCAACATTTTTCAATGAAATTTTCAATCTTTTTCCCCTCTAATCCAGCTTGCTGCGTTGATTTTGAAGCTCGTTTTTCTGTCAGTTTCTGCTGTTGTGTTTAGGTACAACCTTGTAACTTGCAGACCACCCCAATAAAACAAGGCTCAAAGGAAAGAAACTTTTGTGGCTTTAACAATGAAGACGAGAACAAAAACTGTGTGAGAAACAGTATCAGAGATCAATTATGTTTCCCAAAAATGAAACAAATCTGCAAGTGACTTGGTGTGTTTACCTCTGTGAAACTAACAATAACCACCAATTTGATATGAGCAGAAAACGAAACACACGCAATTTGGTCAAAGTGAAATCCCAAGTAAAAACAGGTCTTATTGCAAAAGAAATCAATGCCACAGCAGCACGCTCCGACAATCGGACACAATTCTATTCTGAGCTGCGAAGACACTCAAAAGAACCGGTCACTATTCAGTTCTGAATTAACTTTACGGCTTTTGTCTTTGTCTCACTGCGCGGTAGAAAGATACGCTGTTGCATGAGTTTTTATCCATAGGCTTGATACCACTAATCCTCTGCATGGCTGATTTGAGGGGCGCGATCATGAGCAATTTTCCCTGTTCCCTGTGATGTGCTTCCTTTTGACCTACTTTTCAGGTGAACATCGCGTCCAATGGAGAAATCGAGGTTGGGGAAATCAACCTACAAGAAATGGATCCTGAGGAGATTAGGGTGAGTGTTGTGCAGTCTGAATGTTTTGTAACGTTCCGGAAGTGGTTGCAGAATCGTGGAATACGCGAGCTTCTGATGGCAAAGACGACAGACAGACGAAGCTGTTCAGTGCAGCTTTTTTCGTTTTGGGGAACCCTCGCAAGCAAACAATGTTGTTGATGTGAGGTTTTTGTTACTTTCAGACTGAATTGAAACGGTTATACACACAATTACACACTTTCAAAACAAAGAACATGAGAAAAGACAACCCGCACATTTCCAAAAGACGGGGAGGTCGCAAGCAGACACACCGGCGATTCTCATTGCAGGTACACACTACGTGCGGCTTTGTCAAAATGTCTCCCAACGTCAATAGATTTAATCTGGCACATTGATTATAATCCTGCTGCAGACAACTACTGCAGACCTTTTGATGCAAAGTTTATTCTGCAATTTTTGCATTGCAGGCGTTTTCTCATCACAAACATCGTCATCATCATTCATCGGCGTCACACGCAGAGCGGGAGGATAGTCACGTGGAACCTGAGATGTCCAAAACTCCCGAGGAATCCACGAATTCAGCCGAGGCTGTCAACATTCAGATGGAATGTGCCTCCACTGTGAGCACGGGCGAGGAAAGGACTCCTACCGTTACGTTCAAACCCGGCCACAAGTCCTTCACCTGACAAAGAATTACCTTCAAAGGACCTGTCACGGGCTTATAGTACTACGGTCTACATAACCACGGTGTAGGCAGCGGTACTCGAGTTTTGAGGGACAGATCTTCTTCGTTCTGCGTCTTTGCCCGTTGTGAACTGGTGTGCAACCCGGACATGAAGTGGATTCCCCTGTAGCTCGTGACTCAAGTGAACATATATATATATCGGTGAAACAATGAACTCCAGACTGCAGGGTTTTTTTGTCTGGCCAAATGAACGGATTCGCTGAGATTCCGCAAGCGTTGGTTTATTCTCTGCCAAACTTCCCTTTTCCCAACAAAACACTGCGAATTTTCGCCACCTAGGCCGTATCAAGACACGTGGACGAAAGTGAAAAACACAGTGGTTCCGTGCGTGAACCGGTCACAGAAAACATCTCACTCTCTGGAATCCACATATTCCCGCCGGCACTTCAACGAAGATATGGGTTGCTGGAATTTGTAGTGAAGCTTCATTAGAATCCTACTCGGCTAGAATCACACGCAATTATTTTGCCTGAAGCCAGGAAGCGATACATGTAGCTAAGAGTTGCTGTCATTGTTGAAACGGCCCCACGATGGAAAAAGAACAAGAACAAAATATAGAAACCTGTGGCTCTGATTATCAGAAACTCTGTGTCTTCAGGACAGGATAGCAGCTTCCTGAGTCTGGAGCTGTCCGAAAATTTCAGGCAAGACAGATCTGAACCCATTTCTAATCTTGTCTTCACAGACACCAAAAGCCTATGTGATATCAAGTTGGTTTTTCAGCTGGAAAACAAATTGTTTGTGTGTGCCGTGTCAGTGTTATCTGTGTGTTGTGCAGATCCTATATTTGTAACCGTGACAACAAAGTTTTCCATCCACACATTTTAAAACCACCAAACGTAGGCCTACACAATGTTGTGAAGAGTGGTTCCCTTGTAAAAAAAGCCATTCATTCGCCTGAAATCAATTCAATTTGGTTTTTTTGAGAATCTCTTGTGATCCAGTTCTTGTCCTTAGTTTTTGTCATGTATCTGCATGGTCACCCTTTGCAGAACAGCTATTTTAATTCCGCAACTGTAAAAAACTTTGTTTTCCAACCAGTCGTCAAACTCTCGGTCAAAATGACCACAGCTGTATTTTGGGTTCTCTTGCATCAAATACAACTTGCCACGGAGGTACTTTTTGCGAGAGCATCCATTTGGAGATACAGGCTTGAATACTTTGTGAGTGTGACCGGTTTGTTCGGATCTGTCACTCTTTGTCACACAGAAGTCGTAAATACCTTGCTGTACTTGAAAAGTGAAATGGAGGTGTCGGTCAAAGTTGATTTCTCGTGCAGTGAAGAGCTGGTTCAGTGCTTCCAGAACATGTAAATGTTAACTTTATCAACACAGCTGCTTTTTGTGTTCGAGACGACAAACCTTTAGTTTGGTTCCAGAAAAAAAAATAAGAACTCACAACCTTTTTGTTCACAAAAAGTGATCATTGACAGGTCATTTGTAAAATACATCAGGATTAAGCATGCAGAACTCAAGACACTAACGACAAACCTTTAGTTTGGTTCCAGAAATAAAAACAAGAACTCACAACCTTTTTGTTCACAAAAAGTGATCATTGACAGGTCATTTCTAAAATACATCAGGAGGAAGCATGCAGAACTCAAGACACTAAGCTTAAGTTTACCAAAAATGCAAAGCATTAACTGAAATAGCATCTTTTATTTGTCTGCTAAGAGTACTGAAATATTTATTCCATGTTTGTGGGTACTGAGTATTGTGACAGTCAGTTACTTAGCTTTGTAGGAAAATATATGGCTGTTATGGCATCCTGTTGTGTGTCAAACTGAGAAAATACTCAGAAATAGTAAATAATCAGGAGGAACTTCAGAGGTGAAAGTTGATAAAAAGCCTTGACATTCGTTGGCGAATGTCTTTTTGTGGTCATCAAATGTTTTCACTTCAGTGAGCTCAACATCCATACCCTGCATAACCACTGCAGTTCTGCAGGCACATAGGAAAGAAGGGAGCTAGGAAGGTGAATGTGAGAGTTTGAAGTGAAAGCATTGACAGCCACTCATGTGAGTGATCATGCTTGCGCCGTTTTGTGAGTTAGAAGAAACCTGTTGCATTTTGTACATTACCAGGGCCCATAGTGCTTAACTGTAAATAAAGCGACATTTATACTATGTACCTTGAAGAATTAAAGTGTCATTGTCTCTGTGGTATATTTTAAAGTGAGAATGCTATTTCATAGACACATTTTATGGAAGCTCAATTTTCCTTTACTAGAAATTTTAAAACCTGGCAGCTATGTGGTTGGTAACCTGTCCCTGGTGTCTTAAATAGCAACTGTTTTGTTATGAATTTGGAACTCAGCTTCCGTTTCAGGTCAGACACCGCATTTGTGAATTGTTTGAGTGTATATCTTCAAAAATGGTAGCAAATAGTGTTTTGATTATTTTTCATACCCAAGTTAGCTTGTGGTGTGGCATAATAAGTTTTCCTGTTGTTAGAAATCATTCCAATGTCTCATGTAAGCTGAAATATATTTTGCTACCGTTGGTTAGCTGTTCTGTGGTGTTTATTCTTCGTCCACCCTGATGTGGAGCGATAAAGAGCTGACTGCATAGCTGTCAGATGATTTTGTTAATTTTCGTTCATTCATCACAAGAGGTGTTGGAGAATCGGACTCCGATTCTCTTACAAGCATTTTTAAAATAAAAGAAAATAAAATATTTATCAAACAACAGTTGCGAATGTTCGTTCTTTCACAATGTGGTTGGCGCATGCAGAGACAGGGGTCATCGGCCTTATATAATGCCCTCAGGGTTTTTGGTGTGGTGTGAGTTTTGCATGGGAACACATTCCCAAAATATCACTGTGAGGTTTGGGAAAGTCATCGAAGGAACGAAGAGCAATTACGGGCTGCTGAAAAAGAGAAACTGTTGTTGGAATATTTTCACGGTTCTCGCGACACTGCAGTCCTTTGAGCCACGCAACATCAAACCGGAACTTCTGGGCTTTCAAGACAGCCACAGCATTCACAAACTGGTGATGAGGTGGATGCCATTTACTTCTCTTTTGCGCGAAAGCAAAAACCAAATATGGATTGTGATGAAATTGTTTTGGCATTGTGCACACAAAGGATAGCCCATGACATATGACACATGCACAGGAGTATTTTTCACACCAATACATCAAAAAGGGAGATTCATTGGAGCACAAATATATACTGTTCAATCAATTTGTGACGAGATTTGTCCCGTTATTTCCTCTTTTTGTTTTATTCCAGACAGCCTGCAACTGTGTTGGTGTGTCTTCAAATGTAGAGACGCTTTTTTGTCGCAATTTGGCACCATCATGCAAATTTTGTTTCCATGAAGCAAAGCAAAATAAGCAAAGGTATGAGAAACACCCGTACATGTCTAAGTCTTTCTAAATGCAGTGACGCTAGTTTTGCTGGGCTGAAAATACTTGATGATAACACTGACAACAAAATCTGCAAGTTCAACAAAGATAACAAAACTGATTCCAGAATAGAGGTTGAGCAAGCCGCCAAGGGCCGAAATAAATGACGTGAAAGAAAATTGCGGAAAACTAGAAGTTGATCCAGTTTGATTTCGATGTTTACGATGACAAAATTGTCAAAATTGTCTTAAATCAATCTGTAAAGTCGTTCATTGCAATATTTTCCATTGCTGGAATTTTCACATTTTGGAGATGGGAATCTGTTCAAAGTTCCTGTTTCTTATGTAGGTATCATGAAAAGTCTGCACATGTTTGATGTTTGGCCAGGGCAATAGAGAAATGACTTCATCGTAGGAAACCTTGGTGCACAAATCTGGACAGATCGGAA
>JAAUYG010055981.1_pt1 | contig 20748 bp, 18 predicted proteins | sample 7278091 | NCBI WGS metagenome assembly JAAUYG01 (sample SAMN14350201, study PRJNA611818) | marine sediment metagenome | isolation source: surface marine sediment (0.6m) | place: French Polynesia: Moorea | collected 2018-08
ATTCACTGAGCTTGCAAAAGCAAACAACAAACCAAGAACTCATCGAAAAGAACTCAAGGTACATTCCACGTTACACGTGGCTTCACAAATGTAGAACACGCAGACCTGACTGCATGCTGGATTCTGTTCTGGATTAATTTGTCCTGGATTTTGCACTGCTGCAACACTCATTAACTCATGCAGGAAATCTAAAATCATCATGTTTTGCGTTCAACGTTTCCTTTGGTTCTTTTGCTTTTGTTCTTTGAAAATTGCGTTGGCGCAAACGACTCACGAATGCAACAGGCCATGTGTGAAAGGAGCGACTCCAAAGACTTGTCGTTACAAGTTCAGCATACAGTGGTACACCACCATGTCCAAATCTTGCTTCGACTGCCCCGTCAACATTGAAGACTGCTACAGGCAGGATTGTGCTCCAGGTATGTACAAGAACTTGTCAAAACTCGATTCCATGCACAGAGACAGAGACCAAAAGACCAGGCGCGACAACAAAAAAAAAAAAAAAATAAATAAAATTGCAAAGACAGAACTCTTGTGTTGGTCTCGTGTCGGTTTCTTCAATACTTCAATTTCTTTGAATTTTCGTCATTGCAAGGTCATTTGCAACAAAAACATTTGTCGTTTCGTAACCATCACATCAATAATACAGTAAGTATGCTGTTAGGACGCCAGTGTTTGGTCGGGGTCACGCGTAGCAAACAAAACATGTACCAGAAATCGTTCCGACTCTGCACGAAAGTGCTCGGACGAATCCCCCCGAAAGCTAAATCTCAGAAAAATATCTTGAAGGCCCTCTTTGAGCCTGGTTTCGGGAAAAAAAGCCTGACCAGTGCGTTTCTTTCACGTGCTGTGTCCCATCTGCAGACACAAGAGTACCTTCACACAAGTTTCGTTCTTTTGACTGTTTCAGGTGACGGCTATCGACGCACTTTCGTGTCCGTAAACCGGGAGTTACCAGGGCCGCCGATTGAGCTGTGCGAGAATGACAAGCTAGAGGTGGAAGTGACCAACGCCATGTCCGTCCTGGAAACACCAGTCACCATACACTGGCACGGCCAGCATCAGCGCAAGACGAATTACATGGACGGTGTGCCCAACCTGACACAATGCTACATTCAGTCTGGAGAGAAATTCACGTACAAGTTCACACCCAATCCGGCGGGCAGTTTCATGTATCACTCACACGTTGGCACCCAGATGGGAGACGGGTTGTTCGGTGCGTTGATTGTTCGTCAGGCCCAGGAAAATGACCCAAACAGCGGAACATACGACCACGACTGTGACACTCCTACACGAGAATGCGAATTCGTTGTGATCATAAATGATTGGGTTCGAGGAGCGACAAACTTTGACGACTTCATCCTGACGCGGTACACAGCCTTCTCTTTAGCCAAACCCAGATCGTCACTGATCAACGGGTTTGGAAGAGCAATCGAGGCGACACCACCAGGGAGTTCGCAGTCTGCGTTTACCCCCTTGGAAGTATTCAACGTTGTCAGAGGCAAAAGATACAGATTTCGCGTGATGAATCTCGCCGCTGTTTCCTGCAGATACGAGGTAGCGGTCGATTATCACCGCCTCACGGTCATCGCCACGGACGGGTATCCCGTGGAACCTCGGGTCACCGATAAAGTCACGCTTTTCAATGGCGAAAGATACGACTTTGTCCTTGATGCAAATCAACAGGATGGAAACTACTGGTTCAAAGTCATACCCATTGGTGAGTGCAGCGTCATGCCAGAAAACGCCAACGTGCTGGGCATTGTGAGATACCGAAACGTTCCCGCCATCGAGCCATCTGGCTCCCGAGACGAGTTCCTCTTTGCTTCCAATATTGGGACCCCAATCAATGTCAACCAAGTGTTTCCCAATCAAGAAGGCTGGGAATCTCTGATGGGTGGGGCAGTGTACGCGTCCGAATTAAAAGGCGTCTCGCAGCTGCCCGCTGACCTGCAGAGAGACCCAAATTACACATTTTATCTCGCCATGGACCAGCTGTACAATGATCCCTTGTACAACGACCCAGACCTGTACCCCTACAATCCAAGAACCGTGACGACTGCGGGAACAGCCATGTTCAACAATCTGTCATTCGTCTTCCCTCATTTCCCGCTGTTGCTGTATCCAGACGACATGTCCCTGGAGACGTACTGCACTGAGAACTCGGTCAACCAACAGACTTGCTTGGAAAAACGGTGTCGATGCATTCACATGATCAGCATCCCGCTCGATTCCACTGTTGAAATGTTTCTGGTCAATGAGGTGCAGAAGGGCAAGGGGACCAAAGGCCATCCGATCCATATGCACGGGTACCACGGCTACTTGGTTGGAATGGGCAAAATAGATCTGAAAGTGCTGAAGTCCGAAGTCAAACGTCGCAACGAAGCTGGGTACATTGGCAAGAACCTGATCAACCCTCCCCGGAAGGACACAGTCCAAGTTACCGGAGGTGGATACTCAGTGTGGCGTTTCAAGGCGGACAACCCTGGGCTGTGGTTTTTCCACTGCCATGTGGAAACCCACATGTTGGAGGGCCAGGCACTGATTCTGAAGGTTGGAGATGCTGCCGACTTCGACAAAATACCAAGCAACTTCCCCACTTGTGACGGCACGAGAAACGCATTTGGCAAGAAATCCGCTTGCTCAGGCGCGCTCATCAACGTCTTCCACGTGTCTGTGTTGATCCTGTGCTTAGTTTTTCAGCAACTATTCAATTTAGTAATCTAGACAGAAAAAGGAGTGTGCGTACAGACACTTCCATTGTCATTGCACATCCAGTGAATCCTGTGTGTGTGTTAGAAGTCCATCTTTCCAACGCCCCAAATTTCTTATGAGCATCTTCCCCTCTGTAGTTTCCCCTAGCTCTGCCCGAATCCAAACTCAGGAAGCCGAAATAATTTTGCAACCATTTGAGATCTTTTGTATCCTTTGGTTTATTTTACGGGTCGCGAAAAAACACAAGCAATTGTAGTTTCTTTGAAACGGTCTCAACAAAGTAATCTCCGAAAAAAGCATTGGTGCGATGTGATGCATATTTGATGGGATTATTGACACAGTGGGAATGATTCCTTTCGTTGCACGGTTCTTGTAAACTTTCGGCCTAATACCAAAATGACATTCCCATTTCTTGTTCCAGTTAATTTTTACGGGTATTATAAAGCAAGCAAGTTGACTCAAATATTTGGCCACTTTTTGTGCCACTGACAGTTCAGAATCTATCTTGTTGAAATTTCTTTTGGCCAAGTCGACAAAGTCGGAAATACATTTACAACTGCAGAAAATTGCACAAGATCTGCGCGGGTAAGGACGAATCTCCTGTGAGTGAGGATTGTCACCTACTGCTGGCAGAACAGGGCTGCACGCAGCGGATGCGACCAAGTCTTATAATTCAGCAGTTCACAGTGGTTCCACCGGAAAATTCTCCACCGGGTAAATTGCTCCTTCTTTCAGCAGCACAAGTACACTTGTAAGGGAATGGGGATATGGTCTCTGCTATGAGTTACGGCAAGTTCTGGAGGATTCCCTGCCATACATGGAAACAGGGAATGGACTGGAACAAAAGAAATGCAGCGAAGTCAGTTGCCGATGAGCGGATGACCTACTTTTGTCTTGAGGCCTTCAAGTCTCAGAATGATCCTCAGAATGCAGCATTTACGCCGATAGTTTCCAACTTGAGTTCAGTTTTCTTGCAGATTTTCGGTTTGACAAATACTTCAGCGGCATGCACAGGAATCCAGCTATCAGAATTGCCGTTCCAGCAACGCAGAATGGCACGGTATAACTGTTCGTTTTATCTCTCAGTAAACCTGAAAAATAGCGTGCAGTGTTTCCTTTTATGACCTGGAAATACGGCTACCAAGGTCTGCCAGGGTTCAGGTGAGGTTGCTACAGGATCATCACACAAATAAGAAAAGGGTTGTCAAGTGCTAGCGCTGCAAGCACAATTTGCCCCCGAACTCACCTGCTACTGGAGGCCCAATGATCAGCGAACACCCTTGGCACATTTGCACCAATCCAAAGCCGTTAGTTAGCTTTTCTAGCCCAATTAAATCGACCATCAGGATGGATCTCAAGGAGATGAAAACCGCTGCAATGAAAACATTTCTACAATTGCCAAGACTGGAACTTGCTGGCTTCTCAAAACTCATCAGCAAAAGTTACAACAAATATCTATCAGGAAAAATATCTCACAAACGCCGATTCCAAACACAAAAGCTGTGAACCCAAGAAGAACAAAGTTGTCAATTTCCGGCTGAACCATGGTGACGATTCCAGTCATCACCAAGGCGCTCGCATTGATGTACATGGGGGACACCCACCTATTGACAAGGGAATTAGCTGTACATCGTTTTTTCTTGCAAACCACAAACTTTCTCTTTTCAACGAAAATTAGAGTTTTCCCCAAAATTGCAAAAAAAAAGACCAAATTGTTTCCATAAGGAAACTGTAGCCAGTGGTGTGTACCGTTTGTCAGAGATCCATCCACACAGCACTCTGCCCACCGTGTTGGCAACACCCAGAATACTCAGAAGCACAACTCCGTCGTGGTTGGAGAAGCCAGCCTCCTTGACGCAGTTGGGCAAGTACACGAAAGGAATCATGAAACCTGCACGATGGAAGATCAAAGAATTGTGTAAGTTGGAGAAAAGAAACGAGGATTTTCTTGGTACTGTTTTGGAATACCATCGTTGCCGTTTTGGAATACCATCGTTGCCGTTCAAACATGAAGACACTTACCAAACATGGTGAGCGTGCAGGAAAGAGCGTAAGTGAAATAAATTGGATCCATAAACAAAGAGAAATTCGTCATCTGACTGAGAATACCCAACACATTTCTCAACACGTTCGTCCTTTTGCTCCCATTGGTCAAAACCTGTTTCACTTGAGAACTGTTCGACAGGGTTGAATTTGTCCGTTGCCATTCCCTGTATTTGGCTTTCGTCCACTGAACGGGGATGAGTTTCTCAGCTGTATGGTGATCAGTACGTCTCGCACTGTCGCAGTCCAACTCTGTCTGGTTTCTGTTCAACTGATAGACACTCCCACTGTAGAACACGTCCTTTCTGTACAATGTGTTGTCTTCATTTTGATTCGTTGCATAGATTCTTGGAAGACGGCGGTGTTTGCGTTCTGAAGGAATGTGATCCAAACTTTTCCAAGTCAATTCCTCGAGTCCTGCACAGTGCTTGTTGACAAAGAACCTGTTGCAGCGCTCAGACAGGTTCACAGTGTTCTTTCCGAGTTCAGCCAGAAGCGGGGTCGACTGAACTTGCTCATAGACGCCACCAACGTGTTGCCTTTGTGCTTCAGTTTCAGAAGCTTCACAGTCGGGGTTCCCTGGTTCTGGAGAACGTCTTTCAGCGAGATTTCCACACTGAGATTCTTTGTTGGGGTCTAAATTACGTCCTGAAAGAACGAACATGGCATTGTCACCATATTGGGAAGAAAGTGACCGAGACAAGTTGTTTGGTCCATTTGAGGAAACAGCACCAAGAACGGACAGCCATTGCGGGATGACAACCATGTCTTAGCCATGCAACTGACGGTATTTTCTTTCCAATCTTCAGATTTCATTCTCATTCATGGATACTTACGGCTCAGAATTGGCCGGAACAAAGCTCCAGCAATAATTCCGTGAAGCACTAGTGCTGATATGACAGTCATTGCACCTTTCCAGTCGTAGACGGAGAGAAGATACTCTGTCAACGGAGCGAACAGAAATGTTCCAATACCAGATCCACACACCGTCACACCTGCAGAACAGGAAAAATATCCATTGCAAAATGAAGTCTCGCAAAGACAATCTCGGTCGATTTGCTCATCATCATAGCTGTGTACAAGAGCCTGACCTGTTGCTAACGCTCTTCTCTCCTCAAAGTAAAAACTGACCATCACAATGGAAGGAATGTACATCAAGCTGAATCCCAGACCTTCAAAGGAAAGCATGGGCCATTTGTATTCTGGCACATATCAGGCTCCTGGCATATCCCTTGAATTTGAAGCGTAAAGGAAGCAGGCAATGCAGGGGAAGGGGTCCCCAGCAGGCAGCGCACAGTGTATTGGAAGTTTTTTTTTTCGTACCTCCAACAAAACCGTAAGTGACAATAAGGATTTCCACATTGGGGGACAATATACTCAGTAAGAATGCCAAAGTTGCGATCACGCTTCCACTGATGCACACCAAACGACATCCAAATCTGTTTGCCAAGCCACTGGAAAGTGGACCTGAAATTAAACACAGTTAATTATGTTTGGTTCAAATGCCTGCAGTTCCTCTCTACACTCAAATGAAACCGATATTGCCATGCAACTGTGAAAATCCAGCTTGTCAGTTTCCTAATTTGCTAGCAAAGGCTTGGCTTTTCTTTGCGCACACTTCAAAGTGTTTCGTGAACACCAGTAACACACCGAATGAACTCAAGGACAACAACGAAATTGGATAAATTCAGACACAATGGGCCGAAAAAAAAGAAAATGAGACCCTTTTCATTCCTGTTTTTTCTTCGAAAACAATTCAACTCACCCAACAAGCTGTAAGTGCCTGAGAGCACAGATCCAGCCCAGGCTGTCTTGGATTGTCCTTGTCCAAAGTAAGTCAAGAGCTCCGGATAAAAAATGCCAAATGACAAACTGACTCCATCAATAATTAAGCTGACAATAAAAGCACCAAGGACTATGATCCATCCGTAACCACCGTCCTTGTGAACAGGTCCTTCCAGGAGGGGTGAAGCTGTTTCCACATTGTCACTCGATTGTTTGCTACTGTCCGTGGAAGTCTGCGAGTTTTTTGCTCCATTTGAGCTTTGTCGCGGCGTCGTTGTACCGTGTGCATGCGGCTTTCCGGCGTCGGCGCTCAGTGTGGGATTGTTGAGCGCTTGAACACGGCTTCCAGATGCGAGACACGGGGATGAAACGCAACGCACTCTGTTTTGGTGAGAATGTCCATCCCGGAATGTTCTGTCAGAAGCAGCATGAAAGCCAAAAGGAGTTGGCATCAACAGTTCGTTTACTTTTCCGTTTGACAATGATTGATGGTGACAATTTTGAGTGCACGACTCTGTTGAAGTAAGTGGGTCCTCCAAGGGAAGTGATTCCAAAGATAAAATGATGGCTTTGCTTTGACCCATACTCGTTGACCTCAACTTATTCTGCGTGTCGGAGTACCTCACAATCTCTTCTGGCGACACTGTAAGTAGACAGACCAATCACATTGACTGCAATATCCAAGCTCGATTTCCAGGACATCAGAAAAGTGTCAATCACCGTCATTTTCACAACCATAGGCTCAGAGGTAAATCCTCCGCAGTGATGCACAGTTCTTCGTTTCATATCAGGCAGAATGACAATTGCGACAGCAAAATTGCACACAAAACGACCATTCCATGCACAGACTCATGCATTACTCTGTCCGCTCCAGGCCCAGCTGCTCGCTGTCAGCTGACTGCATGCGCGCAGAGCGCTCAATTCTCAGGGTTTTGTCGATACCAGAAGCTCATGGATGAACCATCCCAACAGCTATGCAAACTTGCATGCGATTTGTATGGATTTGCCCCCAGCTGAAAAGCATTCTTATGAGAAGACAGCTGTTATGTCGTGCATAAAAGAGCTGTTTATTGTTGCCAATGCTGACGATGAAAAGTCAATTGAGCATCAATTGTTAACCACGTTGCAGCGAATGGCTCCAACGTGTCAATGAGGATGCAGCCAGTCGCTTTGCCATTGCAACGCAGCGCGCGAGTCAATATTGAACTGTCCTTTTGGGCCAAAAAAGTAGCAACTCACCAGGGTCCGCAGCGTGCTCAAAACACGATTGTTCTTGAACCATCTTCAGATCCTTTGTCTCATCTTCGGCTGCATCTCTGCTCTGTTGGAAAAGCAGAGATGTTGACTTTGGGGGCGAGCCACTGACTTCTGAGTTGTAGATCCCTGAATCCTCGCTTTCACTGATCAATCTGCATTTTCTCCATAAATCTTCGTCCGTGCAGGCGCGCTCAACGTGCATTTCATTGGAGCACTCCATGCCTTCAGCTTTGTTTCGTGCCATGCAAAGTCCAAAGAACTGACTGCGAATTGCATGCAGCACTGCCACTTTTTTACTCGAGTCCCACGTGGGTCAATTAATCTCAAATTTTCTTCTGTTCGATAAACGTCAACGCAAATACTGCAAAGTTGTTTCACTGCTCTTCAATGTGAAGTGACATGCACCAAGAGGAATGAGTGCCACAGATAATGAGACAAAAAAGCTGAGAGTTCAAAGAAGTCCACTGTGAGTCGAAGAAGGCCTAAAAAATAAAAGCAAATGCAATCAACTCACAACTTACAAGTTTTCCTGATATGGAAGCAACTTTTTCGCTCTCAACCAAAGTCGCTGGCGATAAGAACAACGATGCCGTTTCTTCATTGACTTGCGGAATCGCTGTTTGTGCATTCTATTCCTGAATGTTTATCTTTGATAAAGTGTTGGGGATCTCAAGTCATTTCACCGTGGTTGCAGGTCTGTGAATTCGTGTATGGCATCGTAAAAGGGTTGGACATCAATCGGGGTCGTAAGATCATTGCAACCATGCACATCAACAGGCAGAAAGCTGCCTGGTCCAAGTTGTTATGCACAGACATAAAATGCAAATTTTATCTTTGCATGGCGAAACATTTTTTGCTGAGGTCAATTGTTCCAGCAAAACCTTCCATGTATAGACTGAGAAAGTACCTAATTCATTCCTTTCCAACAAGGCACCAAATCCCATGCAAATAGGTCTGCCTGTTCAATGCAACAACTTATCTGGCTCTACACTCACAACAGTATTTAAAACATCTGCACCAGCTTGCTGTTGATTCAATTGGAACAAACTTTTCTTGCTCAAATCAATCTTTCCGTCAAACAGACAACAAAATACAAAACTACGAAGACTTTCCAATGATCGTGCATTATGCCTCTCATCACCAGAATTGCATGGGAAAATGAAAATGGTACTTCCTCGAATGCGTTTATATTTTCAGTCAGATGTCCATATCCAGAAGGGCCATTCACCTGTTGTTTTTGCATTGATATTTAATATTGCCACCACGTTTTTATTCCGTCGAATCTTTCCCGTATCCACAAGAAAATAACATTTTGCTGTGAACGTTTCACTGAAGTTATCCATGGTTGCCAAGTCTGACTGCCTCACCAGCAGCAATGGGCCAGCTGATTCTGGAGTAAACAGATACAGACACTTGTTTTTGCGCCAAAGTGAATACTTGCTTGCAGGAACTGAATGGCAAACGTCAGAGTTTCTACCATGCAGATGAGAAAACTGTTTTCCTAAAGGCCAAATGTTCTTGTTCGCGCTGAGTGCTGAAGTGGTTTCACGTGCTGTTTTCATGTCGACAAAACAGGATATTTTTCTTTCATTTTCATGTCAAGATTTTGTTGAAGTTGTGGTCAAAAATACGAACAGCTGTTTTCAGGATCCGTTCACATCAGAAACAAGACAGTGGAATTTCCACCTTGGAAGAAGTACCATCAAGATCTGACTTGATATTACCTAAATGACAGAACCAAAGACCTTGCCTGTTTGGATTCCTGTGTTCCACAAAATCTTGATTCCAGAACCACACAACTAATCGATAGCACCTTTGGACATCTTCAATTGTGCCCAAAAAATTCCCATCACCTTCAACACAACAGCACCAAGCAACTTCGATGAGCGCGATAATGCCAACCCACGAAACAGTATTCCGTGGCCGATCCAAACAAAATTTACTAACCTTGCCTTTCCGTGAACAGCATCACTGTTCACGCATTGACCAAACTAGACGTCATTAGAGAAGCATTGCTTCCAATTGTCTTCCACGTGCATGTGCATCGGGTGAGACAGTATATATGACAACAACCACGATTCTCGCAACAAACATACAAGTTTGGAACGGCTTCTTCTGAATTATGCATCAAGCATTGCGCCACCACAACATCATTTCGCATTTGTATATGGACCTGCAGATTTACTGCCTCAGACGGTGGGTGACCCGGTTCAATTTTGACGCCAACAGCCGCGGAGGCCATCCCTCCCTATCCGCCTTCTGCTTTTAGGTGTGCTCACGATCGGACAAAACGCCAAGTGTTCCATACAGGAACAGTTCAACACTTTCAACTTTTCTGCAGAAAACATCTGAAAAGCCAACAACTGAACGGGACGAATGTCACCCAGGCCGCACATCCGAAGTTGTCAAGACCTATCCGACAACTGGATGGACTGGTGTTGCTAATAGAACTGTCCAAAATTTCATGTTTCCTCAAGGAGTCGAGTGCAATCCAAGTCGACAACACCAAGAAACGTTTTCAAACTCGTGTGCCACTTCGTAACCTGCGACGGTCCACTTCAAAACACAAACCGCGTTCGCCTCAGGAGGAGAAACGTCTATTTTCTGCAATTTTGTGTTGCAGTCTTCACCCGTCTTTAGACTGCTTCAATCACTTCGCAAACTTGACATTGACATTCAAAATTTGTCCCCTCCACCCCGAGTCAGTTGCAGTGCACAGGATGCAACAGACAGAACAATAAATCAAGCCGTCGTCTTCAATTTGTAAAAATATCCCAAACTCTGGGGAGGAGGCAACCATCAACCCAGAACAAAAAACTGCAAAAGATGTTGATTCTTGAAACCTTCCCAAAAAAATACACACAGAGATTGGTCCTACCTGCACAGCTGTATCCTCTGGCGACTTTCCAACATCCTTGTTTTTATTCCGACGATGCGTTGCAAAGGTCCCGACTTCGATACTGCACCTGAATTGCAACAAAATATTGAAATACACTGTGTCACACTTGCGAAATAAAATTCGTGTTGTGCTCGAAACTGTTTTACAATCACAGACAGCACGCTTCTGCTCACCTGCTGCTTGTGTATCAATCGCGGTCACTCATCTGAGTTTCCTTTTATTCTGCAAGACACTGCAGTCTAACAGTCAACCGTCTCAAAGATGCGGAAGTCTTCACAAACTTGCATGAATCACGTTATTTTTCTTCTGTGACAAACTACTCATAAATTGTTTTCATATTTACTTTCAACTGCCAAACTAACAACAACATGGCAATCTTTTTTGTTACAAAGCTGAAAAATATTCGCACTGTGTAACAATAATCTCATCTGAGTACCTTTTGGCCATACAAAGGGCGAACTACGTTAGTTTCAATGACGACAAACACTTTCCTGTCATTTATTTGTCCTCTGAACGAGCTATTGATTTGGACCGAACATTGCAGGTATTGCCAAACAATTTCTCTGCAACTGAAAGGGCTGAATACCTTGGTGACTTCACGCCAAAGTTAACAAGTCTGTTTTGGTTTGGGTTGATGTTGATCTGCCTTTGAGACCGAGGGGGAAAGAAATGCTACTGAAGGTGCAGAACCCGTTGAACTATCCTCCCACCAGCGGATACGAGGAGACCTGACGCTGGTGAATGGCAAATTCACCTTTTGTACAACCCACTGTTGATTTGAACGCATCTGGTAAAATTGTGTGGTACAACAACACAACTGATCATTTACATACATCAGAAACTTCGTTGTGATTGCAAATTTGACAATCCGTGTCCAAGGATTTGGTGGCGACACTCACCGACAAGGGACTTTGAGAAAGGCCTGAAGCAATCTGTGGGAACCTCAGTTGCGTGCGAAACGATGTTCGCCTAAAATATCACAAAGCAAGTGAACATACAGAAATGGTTTTCTGTGACAGACAGACTTCAATTTACATGCAAGACGTCAGGCTCGCATTGAGAAATGTATGTACAAATTTTAGCACCACCCGTTCATTTTCAACATAAATTAGCTATGCCATTGCAGTAAAAAAACACAGCTAAAATTACAACACGTGCAACTTATGAAAACACTGGCGTGAGAGTCGATACACAAACGGAACTTTACACGTTATCACAAGACAAGAAATTGTGCAAGCAGGAGAACCTATATATTCCGTTCTTCACTGGATATCTCAGACACACAAGCAACCAACAACTTACTGGCAGATAACACGGTTCACAATAAGCTAACGAGATTCCAGAAGTGAACAAGCTGCACATTGATTGTGTGCTCTTTTCTGGGCAAAAGTGCAGATTTTACAGAGAACAGATCCCAAAGAAATGTTATCGAAAGCACCTTGCAAAAATTTTTTTTTTTTCATCCAATAAAATCATAAAACTACCAACTTGTATAAAACTTGGATTTCACAGCCAAATCACCAAAAACTTCCTTGAAACATTTCAAGTGCCACGTTTCTATCAGTCTTTTTCCCCGCTGAAACAGCTTGTGAGAGGGCGAAGTTCAGTTTCTAAATTCTTTTGAAAAACTAAACCAACTAATTCTCAATTCTCAGAAAACTGATCGTATAAAATTTCAAAAACCTGCAAATGTACATGCTTTCTTACATGTTCAATTTTGCATAGTTTGTGTACACAGACAGAAAACAAGTACGCTTCACCAGCGTAAAGGCCGAGCGCTCCCTTCCATCCATCACGTGACAATGTAATGCTGGGCCAGCCCGTGGGGGGGGGGGGTCCTGCATGACGACAATGACGATGCAGACGTGACTCCATAAGGCCATCCCCACTTTGTCACTCTCGGCCAAAAAAGAAATGTGCGTTTATGTCACTCGTCGACAACGTTCAATGCAAAGATTAGTTGCGCGAAACTCGCGACTTCAGTTTGTAGGCACATGCAACAAAAGAATCATTCATTCACCACGACAGTCTGTCGTTCCAGAAGGAATATCTTCATTCACACTTCCTGAATTGTTGATAAAACAGCTTTTTCATGTACTTTTTACACATTTTCCCCGAAAGTACAAAAAAGGCCTCTGGAATGACGCTAAAAAAATATGCACCACGCAAGTGTTCAATTCATCTTTGCAAAGAAATCTCACATCTAAAACAGTTCAGCAAACCAGCTGTGTAAGAGTCATCACAAGTCAATGCCCGCAGAAAGACTTGCGCGCAAATCAGCTGGGAGTAAGAGCAGGAAGAGCCCGAGCACATGAAGATATCGGAAACTCCGTGTTGCAATTGGTCATCAGCTGCCAATCAAAATGTCTGCTCGTCGTCACAGTCTGCAGTCGAGTGTCCAAATACTGAAAGAAGACAAACGGAATGTTGAAGAAAAAATACCCTACGTCCAACAGAAAACTGTAACAGGCAACAGAAACAATTTCATGGAGGGATGTGTGTGACCGAGGACTTTAGGGCCCAAAGTGGAGAACGATGAAAAGACTTTCCCACTGACAAAGACCAGGAGACCGTACCTTCACAAATATCACAGTAGGGACGCTGTTCGTGCCGGTCTCTGTGGTGCAGACTGGGAGGCGGACTGTCCGACATCGCCTGTTGCGGGCAATCCTCCGTGTCATGCAGGTCAAACACATCACAGATATCACAGAACAGCCTTGGTGCCGGCTTACGATTCACCGCATCACTAAAGTGACAGAGAAAATGTGTATTTACTTCATGCCAAACTGCAGAACGAATGGAACATGTCCCGGAAGATTGCGAGCAGACGTCAACCTGCAAGTCATTAGATTAGGAAATGAAAGATTTCCCAAACTGGTCACGAACCTGACGTTCAATCCGAGCTCATCATCGGTTGTGCCATTGATGTATCCGGATTCCATAGCCTGAAGCCGAGTCTTCAGATCTTCGTTCTTCCTTTGCATGTCCACAATCACGGAATTCAGGAAATCGATCTGGAAGAGATGTTTTTGTTCCTGTTTCTCCAAAAAGTGCTGGATTAATTTTCTTTTTTTTTGTTTTTATCATTTAAAGGAATGCCTTAGAAGTGCCACATCTTCGATACCAGAGTTGAGGAAACATGACAGATTCTCAACTGTTTTCAGCACAAAACAAACATGTCAGAAACCGCAAGCAAATTCCTCAGTCTCTCAATTGGAACTACTTGGGAACAAATCACACTACAGAACACATGCTGCTCAAAGCCCAGACCTGATTGAATCATTCAGGTCTTGATCAAAATCAGAAAACGAGCAAAAATCCCCGTTCACCAAACAACGCTGAAATGTTTACTGAAACGGGTCCTCCGTTTCGTGCATTTTTTTTTTTTTGGAAGGCAGACCTAACGATAACGCCATGCACTGGTCATACCTGCGCTTGAAACGACGGGTCGTTATTCTAATACAGAAAAGAAGAGAAGCCAAACGTTTTGGACCAAATGATAATTGCCAGAGTAAAGTTAATCGCGAAAAGACAGATCGGTCAACTGAAAATGAAAGGCAACAGCGGCTAAAGATTTGAGTTTCGTTCAACAATTACCTGGCCCTCTGCAGCTTCTTTCTCTGACTTCAGCTGAGTTAGGACAGCATCACCTGAAAAGGAACATGAATTCCTTTCGAGAAACTGTACGTTTGTTGATTGTTGTACAAAGGAAAAATTGCCGCTCTGACGACTGAAACGAGATTTCCATGTGTCGACGAAATTTTATGAGATTCCACAAGCTATTTCAGAATGAGCAAATACCTGAAGTGTCAACATTGCTCAGATTGGTGGCATTTGTCTGGGATTCCTGGAGGGATACTTCCAGTTTCAGCACCTTCTGCTCCAGTGATTTCTTGTCCTGTTCCAGGTTTTGTATCGTTGACTTGTAGCTGCTGACTAGAGAACTTTCCCCTTGCAGGGCAGTCACCTAATTCAGCGAGAGAAAACCAGTTGTCTTCAAAGAGACTCCTTTGCCGTTTGAAGGAGAAACTTTGAGCATCATATCAGAGAGGACATTACCTCATTCTGCAGCTTTTCCACCTCTTTTTCTTTCTGCTGCAACAGGAGGCTTGTTGTTTCCACAGTGTTCTGCAGTGATGTCTTCTCTATTTCGTAGTCATCCCTCAATTTGCTTTCACTGAAACAATTGTGAAAACATCAATGAAATATCTTCAGTTGACATGTTTGGAGACACAGAACACAAATCATCACTGTTTAGCCTCAATGGACAATGCCATGGAGGACAGAAAGAGCGAGCTCAATATTGTTCCCTTTTGTGTTTCCTTAGTGGCACTGAGACAACTGTTTTTGAAACACACCAAAATCTTCGATGGACTTGACAGACAAGTTTTCCCAAAACACAACCTTCTCCTTTGTCCCAAGACACCTGCTTTGGCAAAGACTTACAAACATAACAATTCAAAACAGAAGGACAACAGGTAGCTTCGAAATTGCCTTCACCACTCGAAGTCTCAGCCACTAATAGCAACAGGAATTTTCTCTGGTGAAGACACACACGGCAAGCCAATGGAAGCAATATTACACACAATGTTGCTTACCGGTGAAGGTGAAGAAAACAACAAAGGTCAGGACAATAACGCCCAGGATGTGTGAAGGGTTACGGTGGTGAGAATAAAAATGAATAACAATTAACATCTAGTTAGTGATGAATACACAAAGCACTGTTTTTTTTTTTTCTTTCCTTGTCAACAACTAAGCTGCTTGTTCTTTGTTATTCTGTACAGCCTCACAGTGGCGTCATTGTAATTCAACCAAAAATCAAAACGCAAAATTTCACGGACGCCAATCGAAAATACTGCAGCAAAGTGTCAGTTTGGGTCAAATCCAAAGCAGCTTAGCTGGTGAAAGAAAGCTTCCTTCCCTCCATAAAACGTGTACGTATTGTTACTGTCACCAATCAATGATACACTCACGTTTTAATCCTAGAAAATGGAAAAAGGAAACGATTTTACACCTTGTCAACTTTCCGTTTTTTGGCATTCTGAATGAGACAAAGATTAAAATGCCTTTACTGCTCCAACGCAACTGTTTCGCTCAAGTCTAAGACGCACCCTATGGTTTTGCATGAAGTTGACACCAGTTAAGACTCGAACTGGTACCGCATACGAAACAACGTACACAACTGGCAACATTCAACACACAAATGCGACAACACAGAGAAACCATGTGTGAGAGGATTTTACATTGCTGCAAGTGCAGAACCAAGCTATCCAACACAAAAGAGCTTTTTCACAAAGTTCCACCGACAACAACTGAATGGAAGTTGGAGGAAAAAGTCCACCGCCAACGCCTTGTTGGCTTGAAGTGAAGACTAAATTGCAGCAAACGCAAAAATTCCGCAAGAACAACGAACCAACATTGAAAGCTGGGGTGTGAGGCAAACAAAACAGCAGAAAGCTTTTTTCTTGATTTAGCACGTTCACAGAGGATGTCGGTTCACGTGCAGCGGTTGGAAAAGTTTGGCGACGTGAACAAATATAACTGTTCAACACAAAAGCGAACAATAAGGCACAAGTTAACCAATTCCACCCAAAATTTTCCCAACAATGTTTAGACACCAACAATCAAGCACCCATGCAATACTACAGACATTGAAACAGGCAAAAACACGACTCCGACAACAACAGGAAAGGTGATGGGTGGCTTCCGGAACGGGTACCAAAATCAGCACCAACAGCGACGAAAACAGCTTCTGTTCCTGGAAGGAACAAATTTCGTGCAGTGTGCTGAAGTGCACAGTGCCAGACTCGAGTTTGAAACGTACCTATCCTTGAGCTTCTCCAGTTGGTTCTTGAGTATTTCTTGCTGAGATTCAAGCTGAAAATGAAACGAAGAAACATTTCTCATGGCTGTCAGTTTTTTGAGTCCTGTGAATAAACTAAGCCTCTGTGGAACAGACAGAAAATAACCTGTTGCTTTTCCTGCTGAACACTTTTCAGACTCGACACTTGTATTTTGAGGGCTTCACGTTCAGCCTGTTGAAGTTGCACCCGGCCTTCTAATTCTTCTTTCGCACGCTGCGCGGATTGTCTGAAAGGAAGAAGGGATCAGTCCCGCGAAAAAGACCGAACAGATCCACTCTCCCTGCCCCTCCCCCTCCAAATATGAAGGAGCTGTTTCTGCTCAGACACGAATTCGGAGAGAGTTATTTGTTTGAATAACCAAAGAATCCTCACAGCTGATCCTGAGTTTCACCAAGCTTTTCCAACTCCTTCTGGGTCTCAGCGGCTGATTGTTGCATCTTCTCTAGTTCCCCGTTGAATTCCCGTTTCACGCTCTCAAACTGCCACAATTCAAGCAAAATAAAGTGAAGACAACAACCCAACCTGTATGATAACGAGTGTGTACTTTCACAGCTGGTTGGGCTTGCACAAGTGCACACAAATTTCACATATCTTTGGGCGGAAACCCATCTGAGATGCATAACAAGAAACATTTTACTTTGCTTTCTAGGAGTGTTTTAGATGTTTTGGGGTTTGAGGAAGATTCCTAGTATTTACAGAAAAGCATCTTACAACCGCAAAAAACAATCGGCAAAAACTCTGGTCGACTCCATCACAGACCAAAACGCGGCAAAAATTGTTGCTACAAAAGGCCCGTAACCAGGTTTGGGAGGGCGCGTTACTGCGGCCTTTTGGGGTTGGCGCTAAAAAGGGTTAGAACTGTACCTCCTGCGCGACTTCTTGAAGTTTCTGAGATTTTTGCTGCAACTCAGCTGCAATCTCATCCTTTTCTTTTACGACAGCTTCTCTCTCTTGGGATAATTTTTCTCTTGCAGCCGACTCGTCCAGCTTCTCCTTTTCCAGCTGGAAAGCATTAACAAAGCTTTTTTTGTTATGAAGGTGCATTTCAAGCAGAAAGCATTAGGAAGCGATTGAGTGACAGGTACTTTCTGGTGTGAAAATTTCCAAAAACAAAAAAAGTTCACTTGAGCAAAAGTACAACACGTAAACGCCAAGTCAGCGTAGAGGCCGTGCGGTGTTACGGCTTGAAGACACTGCGCTGAATTGGCAGGGGTGGGTGGGTGGTCTATTTTTCACGCCACGACGACGGTGACACGTTGATAACTCCATCAGGTCACTTGCTCTTCTCGCGCGCGGCCTGAAAATTTTGTGTCAACCGTGCTATCCGTTAGTTTTGTGTGGCGGCAGGACCCTTACCCGCTGCTTCTCTTGAACCAGCTTTTCCTTTGTTGCGATCAAGCTCTGCACCTGATCTCCGATTGATCCCTTTTCTGACACGACGCTGTCCAACTCGGCTTGCAAGAATTCTTTCTCTGACACTGCGTTGTCGAGTTCCGATTTCAAATCTTGTTTTTCTGATTCTAATTTCGTCACCGACTTCTCCACTTTTTCTTTTTCAAACTAAAGAAAGAAAGAAAGAAAAAAAAAAAAACACGGATGACAACAAGATTTGACAAAAGGATAGTGGCAGCCAACAAAACCCCATCTTTGCTGAGATGCATGTTTCACAATTTCACGCAAGTGTGGCTTACTTTGGTGTTTTCTAGTTCTGACTTCAGCTGCTCCAGTGAATTCTTGGTGGCCTCCAGTTTTTCAGTCTCAGTTTTCAGACCAGAGTCTTTCTCTTCCAAACGCTTTCGAAGATCGCTGGTTTCAGCATCCATTTTACCCTGTAACTCCGCCTTCTCTTGTTCAGATTTCTCCTTCAATTTGGCAAGTTTACCGGTGGCAGTTTCTACACTACTTTGCTGAAAGGCAAAGATTGGACAAGTCAACGGTGACAGCTGCGATCCGGTGCAGAGAACATTTCGAGCAGACAAAGTACCGGCAATCGAAGACCCAACTCGCCCTTTTGGGCCACAAGGCAAATGTTACTGGAGCCAAATTGCACCGAATTTCAAGGTGTTAAAAGGCAGATCACTTACAGCATCGTCGAGTCGTTGTTGGAAGGATTTCATGTCCTCACCATGCTTCGTGACCAGCACCTCTATTTCCTTCTCCGACTCGACCTTTTTCTGCTCAAGTTCGTCACTTAGTTTTCCAATTTTTTGGGTGGAGGCGGACAAGCTTGCTTGGAGATCCGCTACTTTTCTGCAAACATGGCAAGAAATAACTTGGTCACATTTTCCTTCACCTCCACATGTCCTTTTGTCTTGAATGTACACCAAAGGTGAAGGCGAATGTTACAAACAAACATCTTCGAAAATTTACCGAACACCGAAAAATCTTGCACAAAGGCTACCAAAGCAACAACCACCAAGTGCAAAAATCAAATCAAGACAAGGAAACTACGGTAAACACTGAACCATGCTTGAAAAATTTCCCAAAAGTTGTGCAAAATGTTTGTCCGTTACACTTGAGTTGCGTTGTCATGCAATGAATTCGAAACAAACGATGAAACTCTCTTCTGCTACACCACAAAGCAAAGAGACTAAAGTCAAATGCACCACTTAAAATTTGTTCAAGACATTGAGCTGAAATGCAAGTCAAGCTCAACAGCATGATTGGACAGTTGCGGTGCAGCTAACAGCCAGGATGACAGCAGGTTAGTCCTCTGAACATCACATATCTACTGACCTATCCTTTTCAAGTAGCTGTTCGTTCATCACTGAAAGCTGTTGTGAACTGTCACCCGAATGTTTCATCACTTCTGTCATTTGTTGCTCCTTAAATTGGCCGAAAATACACACGATGTCAGTACCAGCAAAGTAACATTTGGAGGATAAAACAGCTGTACAACCTCTTCTGAAACTGGCATTGTGACACACAAACGCGCCTCCTCTTTTTGGTAAGGCCCCTCCTTTTACTGCTCACATTCAAAAGAGATTGTACAGTGATTCTCACGTGAGCACGTTGATCAAATTCATGCCACTTAACAAACTGAACCAAGTACTCAAAAATCAAAACAAATAAAACAGAAGAAACCGTTACATTTTCACAACATTCATTTTACACCGCTGTTATTTTCATTAATATTTTGCCTTTAAAAGCTCCTAGTTTCTATTCAATTGCTGTGCTGATTTGCCTTCAGGTATCATCCAAATTTCATGAAGATAAATTTCTAGTCTAGGTGAAACAAGTTTTCAATCTTGGTTCATTGGAATGGAGTCCCTTCGTGAGTAACGCCACAATGACAGCAGAAAGGAAGAAGAGTTTGAAGTGAACAAATGTTTTTCACGTCATGAACGAAATGAACCAAGAGAGAGGGTTTGTGCGAAAATAAGAACACAAGTTGTGCGGGAACAGTGACACACATGAACACTTACACGTCCAAAAGCTGAAATGTTTTCCCATCTTACCAGTTTTTCCTTGTCCCCTTCTAACTGCTGACATTTCTCTTCACTGGCTGCCAACTGCCGCTGCAAGTCTGCAAAAACACTCATTTGGTTTGGATGTCTGTATTTCTGAGGACTGCAATCACAGATAAAGTTACATTTTTTTTTTTTTGGTGAAAATCATTCTTGCTCGTTTAATTAACAATTTTACCTGAAACTTGCGACTTCAGCTGTTGGACTTCTGTCTGAAGACTGGAAGACGTCGTCTCATTTGTCGCCAATTTACCCATCAACTCTGCACAAGAAAGATGACCTCATGGCAAAACAAAGCAAGGATCACGGCATAACAAAGTTCTTTGAGACAGAGATAAAATACGAAATGTACAACTCTTGAAACTGGAAAAAATTACTCCAAAAGTCCACGTGGTACACCAGATACACCTGACAGAAACTTTTCGAGTTTCATTGGGTTTGAGTTGGAACGTGTAGACATTCCGATTGTACGCACCATTAATGGATTCTTGCTGCTTCTGTCTTCTTCCTTCATTCTCACAAAGGTCCATTTGCTGCAAATTTGAGAATACTTATCGTTCAGAGATTACAATCTCCTCAATACTCTGTGCTCTCAAAATGTTTTTTTCGCTGGTTTTGCTTTTGATTGTGACCATTTCGTTGTGTGTGAAATGCCAACGTGATCGTACCAATTCTGCAACTTTCGTTTCCAGCTGCCCAATCTCGTTCTTTCTTTTTG
>JAAUYG010167903.1_pt1 | contig 20738 bp, 15 predicted proteins | sample 7278091 | NCBI WGS metagenome assembly JAAUYG01 (sample SAMN14350201, study PRJNA611818) | marine sediment metagenome | isolation source: surface marine sediment (0.6m) | place: French Polynesia: Moorea | collected 2018-08
ACTACTACTACTACTACTACTACTACTACTACTACTACTACTACTACTACCGGTACTACTACTACTACTACAACTAATAATAATAAAATAATTAATAATAATAATACCAGGGTAATACCAATGAAATGTGACCAACTATATTACCAATATAATACATCTTTAATATTATTTTGAGATTTAAGACGATGTATACATATATATTTATTTTTGATCTAGCCGAGGCCTCAGAGATTGAAGGAGATGAGTTCTGGGACTATGACCGTCAGGTGGACCTGGAAGGTTTCAGCTCACAGACGCTGTACGATATCCTGTCACGCCAGTCACGAGCCGCTACACAGGAACTTGGCAAACAGAAAGAGGAGGTAAGAAAAAAAAATAAAATGGATTGATTCAGTTCATGCATGTATCACCATCACCATTTTAGGGGGAAAAGACGGACTAGAGTGAAACATGGCATGAGAGAAACTGCCTTGGGAGACTACCTGTCATGAAAGACCAGACATTTCCGGGAGGACCTATATTTTAGAGTACCGTTATTGAATTTGTCACAGAACACCACCTGTCTTGAGAGACCACAGTTTTATGGTCAATGTGGTGGTCTTCCAAGACAGGTTCTACTGTACATTCATGCATGTTGTTTCTGGTCACAGTCTTAACTTTTAGATACCATTGCTGAAACAGGATTTGTATATCTTCCCGAGCTTTCAGCTATCTCTGACTTTTCTGAATCCCAAATCCTGTCTCATCAGTTGGTAAAAAATTTTATTTTAAAGGATGAGGAAATCTGAGCACTATGTTTGTGCATAACAGTATATGTGCATATTTACAGTAATACCTTGCTGCACCAGTAGTAATATTACTGTACAAGTTTTTTACGACTACTACATCTACCAGTGGTAGAACTCATGTGTGCCTTGCTTTAGGATCAGTTAGGTGCTTTGGCATACTTGAATGAATATTAAATTTGCGCATTTGAGCCTTTGCACTAAACATGTTGTATTGACAAATAACGTAATATTGTGCAATGGTAACAAATCAATAATTAACATACCGGTACTTAGACATCCTAAAATGAGAATTCTTTCATTCTGCCCAGGCTAAGGCCTTGTACCAGAAGCTGAGTAACCAAGCTGAGTCATTGAAGGGTCTGTGGGCTGCCAAATTGAACCTCAGCGGCAGACCCGGCCGAGCAACCCGGGAGGACATCAGTGCATACGATGCCAAGCTGAGCGACCTGGAAGCCGAACTGGAGAGAAGGAAGGAGCTGGGCCGACATTTCGGAGCCGTGACGACCCATATGAAACAGCTCTCCGAGGCAGATGAACTGGCACGAGAGGAACATCAGGTTGGTTTTTGACAAAATATTGGTATTCTAAATACAGTCAAACTTACTCTAAAGACCACCTGTATATAAAAAACCCTTTTTGTCAAGACCATAATTTGCACATGCTCAATGGTATATGTTCCATAATTTTATTGAACTTGTATATAAAGACTACTTTGTGTATAAGGATCACAGTTTGTTGGTCCCAAGAGTAGTATATATGTATACATGTACCGGGTATATATAATAGCTTTCACTGTACATGTACATGTAAAAGATAGTGTTCCCTTCCTTGTAGAGGTGTAATTGGCAGAAATAAATAAATAAACAGTACATAAATAACAGTGCCAGCAGCAGGGTGAAGGAAAATATCATGTACATTTTGGCAGGCAATGTGTATGCCCACAGCCATTGTGGCAAGTCACTTTCAATGGCCTGAAGCTTACGCAATATTGATTTATGTTGCAGATGCCTTGATAACAGAACTGGGCATCAATGCTCTAACAAATTTTCATATATTGTTGATCTGCTGAGGCATCAGTGCATTCCTTGTGCTATAAGAGAACATTCAACACTACTGCTACATGTATATGTATATAAATGTACTGTGATTTGGTTTGGTGGACAACTTCTGCAAATGTATGAAATTTTCAGGTATAAGTAGAAATATTTTCTTTCATTCTAACTAAAATTTCAAAATGAAGTAGTTTAATTATTTAATTCCTTCTGGCTTGTAGCCATTTGGAATTGAAAGATTGATTAAGATATGTCATCTCAAAGAGAGATCCATATGACTGCTCTAACCAAGAATACCGGTACATAAAGCATTGCTTCTTTAATCCAGGTGGCATACGAGTCCAACAAGAGGGAAGCTCTACGCCTGCTACAGGAGCATGCTGAGAAGCTCCAGAATGGACGTCTGTACAAGAACGGCGAATTTGACAAGGATCGGCACAACAAGATCTCCAGCCGCGTGGCCGTGCTGCTTCAGGAAATGTCCTCCGAGGTGTCCAAGGAGTGTCACCGTGTGGGAGCCTGGGGCGTCATTGGCAGTGGCAGTGGGGGACAAATTGTCATGCCGGGGACAAGCTCACCTATCAAGAAAGATGACCTGATTGGTAAGAAACAAAGTGATCACAGTTTGAATTAAGGTTTTCATAGTTTTATTTACATAGATGATTAATTCCATGGGTGATTTGCACAAAATTAACATAATTTTTGTCTCCGTATTATGGACTTCTCGTTAAACTTTTTTTTTTCTTGAGCTTTGCAATATACCTTCCAGTATTTAAATGCTTTAATGATATGAATTTGTATTACGCATCACCAATTCAATTTTTTGTTTTACAAACCCTTCGATCCGATTTGTTTTTAAATAGAAAAGCTGTAAAATAGAGGGACTGATTTTTAGCGGCTACACTGTACTCTTCCTTTTAATGCATGCAGGTCCTGACTCTTCTGTCCGAGCCCGGAGTCTGCTTCACACAGACCAAGTCACCGGGCTGGTTAAACCTAACGCAAATGCAGAAGTTCTGTTGGAAGGAGGACAAGTTGTCAGTGCACCGTCTGACTGCTTTGTTCATCCACACACTGGACGGGTGCTCCCCATGCTTGGCAATATCGTCTATGATGCTGTGACATCCAAACTCATCATTTCGGCAGACGTCACTTCAGGTAGCACAGTACAGCTTACTATGTACAGTCGTCCTTCTCTTAAAGGACACTCTCTAGAGAGGACAGCCCTCTAGAAAGGACACAAATTCTTGACAGCAAGTAGCATGAATGCATGTGATGCTATCACCAAACAACACCTCTCTAATAGGGACAGAATTATTTGGCAGAAGGGATGTCCTTACAGTATTAGACAGGGACTACTGTACCAAACAGATGGGACAGCTCTTGTTCCTTAATTAATTACTACAGATACGACATCCTTAAACAGATAGCAGATAATTACTTCCCATATTCGTGTCTGGATATAGATGTGTTTTTAAAGTTATATCATGCACATTGAATACGAAGATGATAGTGGTTGAGCAGAACCGTTAAGCAGAACACCAAAAAAGTCCAGCATATTTACACTGATGTTTAATTATACTACTGTGAACCTATTCCTATTGCTGTCTGGATTGAATATAGATGTCAATTGTATGTATGTTTATTTCGATTCCGTAGTGCACTATACATGTTATGTTCACAAATTCGGACAGATTAAACTAATTCAAATACACCCAGAACCTAGGCCATCACCTGAAAGTCTCGAGGACTGTGGCCGGGTGCTAAAATGCTTTCCAACTCGGGTTAGCCTAATTAAGCTGTATGTAACAGGTCATGTAAACAATAGCTTTTATACCTATCTTGATCTTAAATGTATCTAGATTAATCCCTGAATTAAAACAACCCAGGGTCAAGACCAAAGTGGTCTTAATTCTAAGGTGGTCTTAATTTCAAAACAAACTATACCCATGGAGACTGTCGATCAAACAGTACGGTGTCTTAATACCAAGTAGACATGTTTCCAAAGTGGTCAGTCTTAAGGTGCTGATGTGCTGTATTTGATTTACTCTGGGTCATACATGGCTGTGGATTTGTTATAACTTTTCTTTTCTCATTTCATCATAGCTGATTCAACACGTTTTGAAGAGCGACCGCTTCCTTTCATACCCTATCCCACCAAGGATGGCAAACCAGTACGCAGCAAACTAAAGGCCCTGGAACACCGCTCTGATCTCAAATATGGCGGTGCAATGCCAGATCCAGAAAGCGGCCTTCACGTGCCCATCCTGGCAGTGACGATACATCCACAAACTGGAGCGCTTCTGCCGGTTGGAGGATCCCATACTGATCCTGTTTCTGGATTGACAGTTGCCATAGAGACCGGTGCCATTATGATCGATCCAGTTTCCAGACAACCCGTACCAATTATGGCCGTGGGGCTTGATCCGGATACAGGTTGGTAGGAAATATCATGAAGCATACAAAAAGCTTGGCAATTTTAAAATCATAATTAGTTTGTGGCTAAAAATTCATTGTGAAGTGTAATGCTATTAATATATTTTCACTTGAACTGATATACACCAGTCAAAATGTTATTTTGTTATACCTAGTGACAAGACACATGAACATCATTTTGCTTAAGCTCTTCTTTTTGATTGGTAGATATAGAAACGGCTATTTAGCTTCTCTGCTGTACTAAAATACATACCCTGTATGGCAATAGAGACCAATAAAAACACCGGCATGGTGACGTCTTCATAGGTTGTACAGTAGAGCCTGTCTTGAAAGACCACCCCATTGGCCATGAAAATGTGGTCTTTCAAGACAGGTGGTCTTTGGTGACAGGTTCAGTTGTATTGAAAATATAGACTTTCTGCCAGAAAAACCTGGTCTTTCAAGACAGGTTCTCTCGGGGCAGTGGTCTCTCAAGACAGGTTCCACTGTACATGTATAGCCATGAAGAAGGCAATGTTACAGAATAAAAAACATACAAAAAAATATTTCCAAATATTTTTCTCTCAGGTGATGTTGTTCCAATTGGTGGTAGCAGACAGGGCGACACTGGCGTCATTCCTATTGTTCCCGGAGACACCTTCAATGAGCCAATGAGTGGCAAGCCTGTGAAAGTGGGCGGAGCATTCCTGGCTGACGGACAGGTGCTGCCCTCAGCTGGTGGCTATCAGAATCTTATGGATTCCAGGATGCTGGCATGTGAGACAAGGGAACTGGAGTCCATTAGGAACTATGCAGAGATGGTCACTGGTAAGTATGTACATGTATGCTATATGGGGAGATTTAGGCAAGAGAATTGGATTTGGACAGATTAGGATATCTATGGTTGAGGCCGAAGTAATTGAAATTTCTAGTGTAATACATGTATCACCATATAGGGCTCCCTGTGATTTAAGACCCCTCTCTTTTAAAGCTGACCATCAGTGGCAAAAGCGTACTTTCAATGTAATATCCCTCCATTTTAAGACCACATTCAGTTAAGACCATATTTTTCTAGCTCAAAGCATGCAAAGTGTGATCTTAAAATGCTGGGACTATGTCTGTGACATTGTGATTGTAAAAAAAAAAATCTGGGATACAAATGTATATGTTAAATTCTACAGGTCATGTAACTATACTGTTGCTCTGTTTTTTACCAGTGTATAGCAAACCCTCATATACCTCATAGTTTATTCATTTGTGTATATCCAATTTGCTGTTATGGTTACGTGTGGCTAAAATGCTGACTTTGTTTTATATTGGTGTCAAGATAACGTAAACCCTCTGTGATTACCAAAATTTCTAAGACAACAAATTTTCACAAAATATTTTAAAAAAATGTTTTTAATATCAACCGGGTATCATGGGTAGGAACTATTTTTTTTTTTTATTTTAAGGCCCTAAAGGAGCGGCAGCGGGCAAGCAACTGAACACGCGGCATGACGAAAGCTGTATAGAGGCTGCCAGCAAGGACCTGGAGAAGGCCAGAAAGAGCATGAAGGAACAGCTGCTGCATGGTCAGCATGATATCGGCAGGAGAGACGAACGGGCTGCTCTTCTGGCAGCCACTGGAGGCTCCCCAGGTAAGCCAGTCAAATTGCAATCATAGTTAATCATCTGGCGGAAGGAGTAGTCTTTCAAGACAGGTTCCACAGTGTCATAAGATGCAGTGTATGTTGCAATCTTACACTTAAATACAATGAACTGTGATGAAAATGGTGCCAGTAATAGGTTTTTGGAGCAAAACCCAAATTAATTGATTTCTGTTTTGGTTTGTGAAAAAAATAGGTTGATTTGTATGCAAACAATGACATTAAATCCATGTGGTCTTATATGGAAATAGCCATTGCCTTATTGGTACTGTATATCTGTTTATACAAGTTTAACTTATGTTCTTTTTCTTTTCGCAAACTGTGTCCACAGGCATGTATGAGTATGAAAGAACTGGACAGCTGCTACCAATCTTGGTAGGGACCATGATGCAGGACCCAACAGGATCCAACCTGGAGGTTCCCATCCTGGGAGTGGACAAGGACCGCGGATCAGGCAAAATGAGACCACTAGGGGGCACCATGGAGGACCCAGAAGGACAAGGTAGGCCCTGAAAGAGGTGGTGGTGGGGGAGGGATAAGAACAGGCAGCAAGTATAATGTGTCGCACTGAGGGGAATTTTTTGGGCACTGTGATGTAGCCCTTCAAATAATTTTAGGTACCGGTATATATGTGGAATGTCAAAACCAAATGTTTCCCTTGCCAACCAATCTGAATAAAGGTAGCAGTTATGACGGTGGAAAAAACACCATGGCCAGTCTTACTATACGTGTACATCTTTGATGATAACTGTATTTCAAGACCATGCATCTCAAATGGGAAGTTTTGAAATTTGAAACCACAAATACAATATATGATAAATATACAATGGTCCCATTCTTAACAGACATTCTAGAGAGATGCCACTCTAGAAAGGACAAATTTTGGACAGCAAGTATCATGAATGCATATGCGATGGTCTCTCTCACAATAGGACACCTCTGTAGCAGAATTGGTTGGCATAAGGGGTATCCCTATTAGAGGAGGACTACTGTTAGTTGCATGCTATGAAGCACAGTAAAATTTTATAATTTTGAGTCATAATGAAGAAATCCCTGTGCATATATACATTGTGTTTGTCTATTTCAGGATTGGTTCCGATTACGCTAGGCAGGAAGGCAGTGGACCCGGTTACTGGTGTCCTCAGCCCCACAGTGGGAGTGAGACTGAGTCCTGACACAAATACGGTCATCCCGGTCACACAATCCACTGGCAAACACAAGAAACGGAAGCCAGCTCTGGGTGCTGTGTCCATGCTGGAGGACGAGATTGCAGCTCGGCGAGGATTCTGGAGGAGACAGAGGGAACGTGAAATAGACCTAACTCTGGAAGAGTTTGCCCTCGCCCAGAGCATCCTCTTCAACGTCGATTCTGTGGTTATGAAGAGAGCCGATGAAACCCTTGAGAACATGCTAGAGAAGGCTCATGGGCTGAACGATGCCGCGAAACGTGAAACCCAGAGACGATCGGATGCCGAGCAAGAATACACATCAGTTTTGCCACCGGATGTCGTGGCAATACTGACGGACGGAGATGAGGCAGAACGAAAAGCAGAGGAAGCTCACTATGGTTCACACAAGAGGTACGTAGAGGTGATCCGTAAGTTCTTCCAGAAACTACAAGATGAGGAAACGCGATTTAAGGACAGGCTATCAGAACTGGAAGGAGCCATGAATCCAGATGCTGAGAATACGGTCAGGCAGAGATACCAGCAGGCTAAATCCAGACTGCATGCTGAACTGAAGGACCAGATCCTGAACAAGATGGAAAGCCTGGATGATGACCATTCCACCCTGGAATACATCCGTCAACGCAACGAGCTTCTTACACTGGAAGCTAAGGGTGTTTTAACAGGAGAGCTGTTTATCGCAGGAGATTACGATTGTATGTTGGGCGGAATCTACGGAGAGACTGATCTGACATCGACATCCTCCAACCATGAGCTTGTCCCACTGCTGAAGAAGCTGATTGAGATGTTGCAATCCGGAAAGCCGTTTGTTCTCTCTCCTGAATTGATGAACATGATCCAGGGTGGAGACACGTACAACATTCAGGGAGGAGACATCAACATGCAGGGCTACGGAGCAGGAGCTGGTCACCAGCAGGGCGTGGTTACAGAACACCTTCAGCAGAAATCTGCAAGCGGTGTAGACGAATCTATCGACTCCTCTGCTTTGGTTGATCTGAAGAAACTCCAATCCAGCGGTCCGATGGATGACAACCAACTGAAGGAACTGAAGCGTGACCTTGTCACCAAGCAAACATTCGAGGCAGCCAAGCTGGAAAGCGGTCTGCGGAACAATGAAATGATGGACATCAGCCACATCATAACGGATTACGAGGGACGAAAACAGGGCGTGGTCAATGACGTGTCACGGGATCTGAAGAAGAGACTTAGAAATGCTCCGTCGCAGGAGGATCAGGATCGCATCCTGCTGGAGTATGCAACCAAGATTCAGGTCCTGAACGATGCCCTGGAGAAGCAGAAACAAAAGGAACTGGAACAGTTGAGAAAGAAGCTTCTGGATCACCGACGACAGAAGAGAAAGGATCTGCATCACTCACACATCATGGAGGCTAAACGGCTGGGACTGTCTCCTGACATAGTGCCAGCGATAACGATCCCCTCGCATGACAAAATGGACCGGGAACTGCGTTTGCTAGCGCAGCAACAGGAGAAAATGCTGGCAGAAATGCGGCGGGTGCGGGCAGAACAGGACGACAAGGAGCGACCGGAATACGAGAAGGATATCGAGAAGAGGATCCGTAAGATGGGCCTGGGTGACGAAAAGGAAACGGAACTCATCAACAAGGTCAGGTCACTTACCCAAAAGTCGAGAGCACACGAAGGTGACATCAAGGGTAAGATGAAGAGCAGGAAAGCAAGGAACAACCCGCGGAGTGTCCGAGGTATTGAGAACCTGAATGAAGGAGAGAAGGCGGAGGCTGTGAGCACCCAGAACATGCTGACCAAGGCCGACAGGCTAACAGAGGAAAATTCTCTCATTGACGCCCTGAGGAAGGTTGATGAGGTAAGAATACCTGTCTGGTACATGTATCATCAATTCTGGAAATGCAATTAACACTACGTTAGTAACCATATCCGTTAAATATATCCATGTCTTAAGAATAGGACAGCCAGAATTTGAGTTTCTCCACAATGGTATGCACCACTTGCATTATATATATCACAAATACTTAAATGATAGAGATTACTGAATCAGTGACCATGGTAATATTACATCATCTTGTTCCCTGGTAGATCTCTAGTAAGGTTTATAATCCTCAGGTCATATTTAGTATAAAAAATGTTTTATGCAGAGCTCACACATACTGATTAAGTTTCACAATAGATTTCAAACTAGATATAAAATGATGAAGCTCAAAAACTAAATCTTACCGTTGATGCAAAAGACAATGGTTGTCAAGATGACTAGAAGACTTAGCTTTGTTACTAGGCTTAAGCTTATTCTGGAGACTGGACCCTTTTCCCCCAGAGGTTGAACTACAAAATTATTGTTCCCGGTACGTGTTTCTTTCTGTGTCCAGGAAACTGCCAGACAGATCCAGACTGAGGTCCTACGGGAGCTGGTGAAGGGAGCATCAGAGGCAGAGCTCCAGGCGCTGATACAGAGGTTCCAGAAGGACTTATATAACATCAAGGCTGGGATGGATGATGAGAGGAAAGCGGAGACGGACGCACTGCTGGCAGAACTGGCGGCACGGAAACGCATGAGAGAAGAAATGGAGAGAGAAAATGCTGTCTCTGCTGAACTGGACAGGATTACTCAGGCACAGGTACATTTTGATAATAATAATAATTATTATATACCTGAAAAATCTCCCTATACTTTACAACTGAAACGGTCATGCAATAAATTTCTATATTGAACGTTGAACTTTGCATATTGCACTCTGACCCTCACCCATGTATAGGGACATTTTTCAGGTACATGTATATAATTAAGGATTATCACATCATGAGTTCTGAGAGCGATTTAGTTTTTTATGTACAAACAGCTGTAAGATTAGACTACCTGCGCTTCTGTTATTGGCTGAGAAACTAGGCCAGGAATGTCGTGCGATAAACAAAAAAAAAAGATCATCATGAATATAGAGGGAAACTCACGTTAACACCAGCGAACATCGGGCGAAATTTTGAGCTTTCAACCCGACTCCACGGGTCTTCTTCAGAAAACTGAGGTTTCCGCGTTGTCGTCACGTAACTCCCGGTTATCATGAAGTTAACAAATTTATTGCAGAATGATTCTGATGGTAAAGAGTAGGAAGATTGGAAGGTATACAGTATAATAATTATCTGCTTTATTCTCTCCGCAGGCTGCCAAAGGTGATGAAGAAGTGGCTAAGATTATCAGTGACATCAGCGCCAAGCTGAACTCAACGGAGGGTACGGCTGACCAGCGAGCTCTGATGGAGAGGCAGATAGCGGCACAGGCTGACCTGGATTCCGGACACAGGAAGGCAGAACGCGAGGCAGACCGACAGCTGGAAACGGAATTACTACAGAAACTCCAGGACATTGAGAATGAGATGGAGCAACAGAAACAGCTGGTAGGAGATTATTATTACCCAGTTAATTTGTAGCCACAATGAAACCTCAAAAAGCAGCCTCGCTGTGCCAAATGGTGCTAAACAATTCAGTTTGCAGCCATAATGCAGCCACCTTTCCAGTGAATTCCACTTAATACACCTCCACCCATAATTTATTTGCAGTCATGCTTTTGGCTGCTCCTTTGGTCCAAGACCACTAGTGTTGACTGACCTTCCCAGAATCCAACACTTATGATCTTGGATGCTGCCAACAGTCTATTTGCACAGATGTCTACTGTGCGTATTCTGCCACGAATGTTGTGTTTTAATTTATGTTGCAGAAAGATATAGTCTGCCATAATCTCGAGACGGAGAATTGATGAAAGCTGCTCACCAATTACATTCAATTGTTCTTTATTTTCATGCCAAAACAGATTGGCATACCTTCTGTCGTAGTAGTGGCATATTGTATAAATAACTTGGTAATTAACATACTGGTAGTATCAATAAATGGTTCATCTGGTTGGATCAGTATTGGAATCAATATGGGATGTTTCATGCCATGTCTTAAAATTGAAAACTATCAAATGTTGTGTGCTTAAAAAGTGATACCTTCACAACAACCCAAGTTAAAAAAACCTTAGTTGATATACTTGGATAACGTAATGAAATGTCAGTCTTCATGTTTGCCTTTGGTAGCTACTTGGATAACTGATATATTCAGTACCCAGTACAAGTCAATGTACATCTAATTTTGGTTTTTATTAATTCCACTCTGTGTGTACCTGGTATTATGTGCATTGCATTCCGTCAAAATTAGCAGACGGCAATTTCCATGACTTTGTTTGTCCGTTTTCAGGCATTAGAAGAACGCAAAGCCAAGTTTGACCGAGAAATGTTGCTACATGGAAAGAACCTGAGTGAGGACGAATTCCGTAAAATGATGAGGCAACACCAACAGGAAATGGACACGTTGGCCGCCAACCTGAACAAGGAGAAAGAAAGACAGAAGAAAGCCGCACAGGATAAGGTGACATAGAGCTGACCTAATATCATCCAGCTGGTTGAAAATAGTACATGTACATGTATTGTGTTGCCAGCAGAAAAGGCACAGACTCTTCCACTTTCTTTTTCAAATCCTAATCCAGGAGTACATGTAGAATCATTCTAAATGAAAAAGTTTCTCTCTCACTAAAGCATGTCTCTCTCAACGTGGATAATTATGTGGTAGATGGGACAGGGAGGAGCTTAAGAAGGGGACTACTGTTAAGGTATTTGCTGTTATTTTACTAAATCATATACAAATGTGTGTGGATAATGTAGGGGCAGTCATTTGGTTTTGCGTGCTGTTCTTCGCGATCACATCTTTTGTGTAGTCAAAGTGTCATACCAAATGAGTAAAGGAGAGCAAGTGTATAAAATTTATAGAAGCATTCAATAAATTGCCACGGTGGCTATTTTACTCTGTGGTGGCTAAATCAGATTCCGCTTTGGGAAAACACCTCAAGGATACAAAAATATGTATGTGCGTGATATAATTTGAAATATGTAAAGTCTGTGAATATTTCAGATGGACGGAAGACAAGAGGCTGTGGAGACCATGCTCAGAGAGAAACACGGTGTGGAAATGGCTCAGGAAATGAGTACACAGCAACAGACTCGAGACAAGCACAATGACAACATGGCTAAAGACTTAGAGAAGTCTGCACTACAACAGGCTGCTAAGGTAAGCAGAGAAGAACAGGTCTCTGCTATTCCTTTAAAATATTTGTGTAGGTAAAATATATCCTCTCCCCTCCCCCAACCTATTTAATTATGGCGTGTACATCCTACTGCCATGTGTTAAGTTAATGGATATCTCTTTCAAGTAAAATTGTGATCCCCCACCCCCATAATAATGCATTTTAAATTGGTCTCTACCCCCATCCAAGACATTTCAGATAGAAATCGTGCTCCCCCCCTCTTTTAAATAGGATAGCCTGGAGTAAAAATAAAAAGTTACAAGTACATAATGTATATAATCATAATTGTAAATCTGTCAAGGAATCCTAATAAATAAAGAAAGTAGAAAACATGTTGGGGCTTAATTTATCATGGATCCATTGGAGCTAACATTGGCATAATGTTGTGTCTACCAGCGTCACAAAAGATTGTTACAGTAAAAAGCATTAGCACCGTTGGTTGTGTCTAGTAAACTGTTTCTCTGTTAGAAAAGAACACGAAAAGTTATATTCAAACCAGTTATCAATGTCTATCAAGTACAGGTATGTACCAGCACATCATGGATGTCGCATTATATTCCATAATTATCACCCAGACCAAGGACCCAGAGGAGGCTGAGCACATGATTTACCAGGTGTTACGTCAGAGACATATGAAGGAAGCTATCCACCTAGAGGACCAGCTACAGAGGGAGAAAGCTGCCAAGCTGGCCGCAGCCAGGGCCGAGGTTGCAGCCAAGAGGGCACAGGACCGCGAAACTCTGCTTAATGCCTTTGAACTGGTGTGTGTTATGGTTGGGTATGGTGGTTGTGGTGGTACATGGTGGTGGTTGGTGTCAGTGCAGCCGTCTGATTTCCGGATCAGTTCTGGACTCAGGAATGTTAATAATGATGTATCAGAAACAGTATAATAAATAAACTATCTGGTAAACGTTTTAAATACAGCCGGTGATGAAATCTTGAGTAGGAGACACCATCAGTTCATATATATCCGCTCTCCAACACAGGCACTAACAGTACCGTAAACATGTCTCATACATATGATGGATTAAACTGTTTTAATATTATAATCACCATTATTGGTTTGTTTCTTAAACAAGTAAAATATATGTAATGAAAAACTTAATCCCATAAAGATCTGTGGTGATTATCAAAAGTACGTTAGGACTTCAGTTAGGTGCTCCAGCACCCTCAACCCCTTTCCTTTTGTACGAAATGCTTGTCACAAATCATTATCTAACAAAAACTGGGTCTGATTTTTACAGGAAATGGCTGACCTCATCGCGAACTCTGGTCACCTCTCTCCTAGTGAGCTGAAGCAGAGGAAAGAGGAGCTGAGACAGAAACACCAGCACCAATTGAACCAGTTCGATGACATGACACGCCACCTGGTGCAGATGGCGGAGAGAGACCTGCTGCCGTATCTGGACGCCCAACAGACGGATGCCAGACTGAGGCTGAAGGAAAAACAGATGCGGGAAATCGCAGAGGCCATGAAAGAATTTTCATCCCAGGAGGAATTGGCTAAACAGTATGACAAGGTAAGAAAAAAAACAAAAACAATAATGACATTTAATACTTATAAAGGCAGCCAAGAAATCATCCTGATTCAGTCAAGTGTGATTTTTCATGGGTTCATGGAAAAGATTTGTTGAAAATTATCGCCTCTTGCAACGAAACTAATTCTGCAAAGTGCAACCTTGATGTAGATGTAGAAATGGCCAAGAATGTTTCTGCCGTGTAGTTTGCCTTTCTATCCATCTACCAGATATTTATCTGTACATGTATATTACAGACATATAGACAGCTGTTTTCAGGGTAGATCAATATCTAGAGATTTATGGTAGTTGTGTCATATGTTATCACTTTTCTTGTGAAAATATTACAATATTTGCATTGTGCAAATCAGTTGTCGAACTGATATAAATGTGTGGGGATAAAATGCATACCTAAGTTTATGTTATATCGTGTTTGTACTTACTGCCATGTAATCTATGTTAATAAAAGTCCGAACAGTAGAGTTACACTGAAGCTACCCTTGTCTCACCCAGTATTGTTACATGTCTTCTACCCCAAATGACTAGACTGCCAAGGAAGCCGCGGATGATGCCAGGAAGTTCCGTGAAGGCACATTCGCTGAGTCCGAAGCAGAATTCCAGCAAAGGAATTCCGAGAGGCTTGCCCAGGAGGCAAAGCGGAGACGATGGCTCGAAGAGAGATTTGCGTAAGCATCCATTACCAGTATTTTGTCTGTGAAGACGTGTGCTCATATCAAAGTTATATGGATTTGGTTTATTGCCTAAGCTTCAGCCATAACGAAGAGCCATCTTATGTGCAAAAATACCATCATGTGTTTATGTATATACATGCATATATATGCATGTACCAGTACATGTGGCTGCATTAAATGGAGCCAATATAGTGGTCCACCTCAAGGAAACCACCACAAATGGTAACAAATTTGGTTTCTCAAGGTCATCTAGCTGATCTTTTTGTGATATGCCAAATATTATACCAGTACTCAAAAGTTGTTGTTATACTTCAGATTTCCTCTCAATAGGAAGGAAAAACAAGTTTTAAGAGACGGTAGTCATGATATTACTGGTAGATATAGTATTAACACAATAACAATTTTTCCAAAACTATTTGATCTTTCTGCATACAGCCAACTGAAAGCTGACTTGGACAAAGAAGCTAAGGCAGAAGCAGAACGAGAGATGAGAAGGCTGAAGGAACAGGAAGAGCAGCAGAGAAGGCAGCTGGAAGATCGACGGCTGCGAGAACTCGCTGCCATACAACAGGCTGATGTCTCCGATGCGGAAAGACAGAAGATGCTTCAAGAACATGAGAGAAACATGGCTCGTCTGCAAGAAGAACTTCGACAAGAACAAGAACGGGGCCGTGCAGCACTGCTGATGAAACTGGAAGCCCAGAGGCAGAAGCGGGAGGCCACAGAGAAAGCAAAGCTTGCCAAGGCTGCCCTGCTGAACGAAGAGGAAAACAACCGCAGTCGAATGATGGACAGATTGACTGAAACACCGCGGGAACAAACAGGTACTGGACAATTAAGAGATTTTTCACACAGGTTGATATTAAATCGCAGTGATAGAAATTAGCTTAGTAGTAAGGATATGGTGAAGATACATTTAAATGTGTGGTGTTTCTTGTTGTCAGGACCAGTGCATTTGGCAGACATCATGGTGATCTGGAATTCAGGAAAGAAAGTCTGATACACTTGATTTAGATCTGTCTAATAAACTTTTATTTGAAATACCAGTACCGGTAATCTCAATCTTGCTTGAAAGGAAACTAATCATCCTTTTAGAAGTTACTTTATTTTCAAACTTTTGCTTTAAGGTAGTCCATCAAAACCCGATTTAAATCTGTCTAAACTTTTATTTGAAAGACCAGTACCTGTAATGTCAACCTTGCTTGAAAGGAATCTAATCATCCTTTTAGAAGTTACTTTATTTTCAAACTTGCTTTTAGGTAGTCCATCAAAACCCTAGCATACATCATATCTTGCTTTTCTGTTATTTGAGAGAATATGCATTGGTATCTGTTTGTATGATCCAGGAGCACCCATGATGAGGCTTCCGGATCAGTCCAGTCCACCGATCTCTCAAGCAAGCGGAACGTCGTCCGAGCTGCCATTCAAGCCCACAGGACAGGGGGAGCAGGACTGGGTCAACATGCTCATGGCGTCACCGCTCTTCCATCAAATCAACGAAATGCATGAGATGCTGGAGAGGACGACGGGTGGGGCTGGTGGCCTGGATAGAATCATTGGTAAGAGATGGAGGTGGAAGATGTTTGACTGGAATAAGTTTGCAAGTAATACAGACTTGAAGAAGACCTACGTGTCAGGCAATATTTCTGAGAAGGGAGTTTTACCTAAGTTTACAATGCATATAAAATACTACACAGGAGCAAACTAGAAATGAATTTTATGAACTTCTGGTTTAACCTTGTTTCATCGATCACTCCAATCCTCACGTGAAGCTAATTATGTTTATATGCCTGTAAACATGTATTCTAAGACAAAAAAAAAACATCATTCATTCATTCTAGTATGTCAAACTGTTCTCAATATCAGTATGTGCAATGTTTTTCCTCTCCCAACTTCGCTCACAGTTTTCATCCAATTGTGTAAATTATATTTCTTATACCTTAACTTCACGTTACATATGCCCCTCAGCTGGGTATATATACCCAGTACATCAAAGTTTTGACTTAATTAGAGCAATTTTCTTCAATTAGCCATGTACTTACAGTTGGTCATTCACGTACATGCAAAGCTTTGACAGATGAATGCAACAGTAATTCTTTCACTGCATTGCTTTTCAGTCTTTACTCTTTCGCCTAAGTTATATAAATTGTTACAGTGTAAATGCTTCTCTACTATAACGGGATATTTTTGCAAAGTTGAATGTGCCGCAGAAACTGCAACTGACATCTATGTTTTCCACACTACAGGTGCTGATTATAGTCGTGCCTATATTGACGTGAAGGATGCGCAGTGGGTGTGTCGAGGTGAACTAAAACCTGTGGACATTAACAGTATTACACCTAGTCAGTTTGTAACATATCGCTTCGGCGTCTTCATCACACGCTACCTTGCTCAGACAATACGGACGCCCGACGTAACACTGCTGTTAGCTTCCAACTTGCCGCCAAACAACTACGACAGAAACTGTTTCCGAAACTCGTTCTTCTATGAACACAAACGAAAGGTGCTGTTTGTACGACACGAAAGAATCGACTCCATAGGCGACTTCATACTGTTGGTGGTTCACTGCTTGGCGCACATAAGCACCAAAGACTTAAAGGATGACGCGAACCCACTCTTCTTGAGGCAGTTCTACAAGGTTGGTCAATATGTTTCTGCTTTTTGTTTCCTCTCCATAATAACTTTATCCATACTTGTAGGAATATACAAATATACTCTAGTACATGTGCTGGATAAGGACATGTGAAATTATGTATTTAAACTAGGATTCTGCAATGTGGTTTCTGCCTTCCAATTTTAAGCAGAAAGTATCACTGGATAAACAATGATAAATTGTGTCTTAAAATTAATTATGCACCAGATCCTTCCAGACACCTTCCTTGAAGTTTGTTTTATTTTATTTTAAATTATTGTGATGATGTTAATTTTGTTTTTCGTGCACCAGGCTCTGAAGATTGTGTGCCAAGATATGTTCTTCTCCCGAGCTCGCACCTCGCCAACATCCAGAGGCATCCTGGGTGTACCTGCACCATCTGGAGGTAGAAAAGCCCTGGAACTGGCATTCCGCATTAGTCGAAATCCGGATCAGAAAGCCAACGTGGTGGAGGAACTCGTGGAGTCGAAGGTCACAGCCCCCATCCAGTCAAGGTTCAATGAACAGGTTTGTTATATGTCCAGTCACAGTTCAGTGAATTAGTTTATTATGTCAGTATCTGCTCTGTGTTCTCTTTGTACTGTTTTATTTTTTGTGGTAAAAAATGTTGAGTTACTTACATACACCCCCTTGTTACCAAATGTTACAGTGTATTGATTTTGAGGTACTAGTTAAATATCCTTAGTATGTGTGTCATATGTGTCTAGCATTTCAACTGGGTAATACATTATATACTGCAACTTCTCATACTACCAGTAACTATGGATAACTGTTTTTATAGGCCATTGGTGATCGTGTCCATGGTTACGAGGAGTTCACCGCCAATGCCCGTCTGCGGCAAGCTCTGTCAGCACAGGGCGGAGTCAGTCCACAGGAAGACATGGTAGCCAAGAGATTGGCAGAACTGAAAGGGCACGAACACACACCAGAAGATCTTAAAAGGTAATGGGTTAGCAGCGAAGCTGAGAGAAATTCTGGGGGTGGATTAAAAATACTAACCGATAGTATTTTTCATGAATAACAACTATGACATGAAACCCATTGTGGGTTGAATAGGCCATTTATTACAAATGACAAGTTTGATACAGTAGTTGTAAGGATGAATTATTACAAGTGACAAGTTTGTTACAATACTTGTAAACATGAATTGTACTGTGACAACAGCTACAGAAAACACGTATGAGTAGACTAGGAATTGGCGGGGTGGTACATACCTGTATTTTGGGAAAAAAAATGAGTAAATTGATCACTATCGGTTTGCAATTCTTCACTTTCCCCATGCTGTACACAGTGCACACCAACTTGTTGCCCCTACTGTGACTGAACAGCCTTTACAGGTTGTTGGGCCCTTGTGGGTGATGCTATGACAATGCAATACATGTACACTACTGCAATGCACTGCACATATGGCTATCTACATCCAGCACCCACAGAGGTAATGCATGAGGGGGATACCCCTGACTGCCGTCATGTATTAACAATTAAGGCACCTTCAAACTTCTTTCTGTAAACTGTTGGATGCTGAGAAACAAAATAAGAGAGTTGGGGTTGCAGATGCACTAACACTGTTGCTTCTCTAGTTCTAGACCAAGCCACGTTGCTCCTGCCGCCCTCGCCTCCACACGGGATGTTTTGGAGTCTCAGCTGTCCAGCTTACAGTCGAAATGTGACGGATTGAACAGTGAACTGGCAGAGGTAAAAATTGGAGAACTAATACAGATATGAATTAAGTACTGTAGTGTTTACAGTTTAGAGACCCCTCATTTCTTACCAAACAACACTATATTGCAACAGTTTTATATTATCAACACATGTATGTACATGCATGTATGTATAAAATTTATGTAGGTAAGCCTGTTTTCTTAAAGCAGTCTCCTTTTTAGAACAACATTCTCTGGTCAACTTGGTAATCTAAATCTTTAGTAAGGATCACAAGAAATAGGCTATATCAGTAGAAGAAGGGTTGTATTTTATGGATAATCAATTACATTCACTGGTAAAGTAACAGATACTGTAAATTCATTAATGTGTGCGGGGATTAATGTTAGCAGTTTTGAGACAAAACCATGTTTTGTGGGGATTAATATTTGCAGTTAGCTCAGGTCTTGTTAATTATCAAGGTAGACGTAAATTATGTTTGCGGGTATTTATTTTTGCGACTTAAAGATGGGCCTGAATTTCGCCATATAAATCAATCGCAAACACTTTACAGTATATACCCAGACTTCAATTAAAACACAGTACACTAATATACAAATGTATATATATACATTGCATTTTTCACTGTATGCATGTGATTTGTTATACCCAAGGGCCAGGATTTTTCTTAAGTAACGTGTTTCAGCATAAGAGAAGTATTGTTTTCATGAGATACCCATAGTAGAAACCTCTTGTACAATTTATTCTCGTTCTCTTTATTTTGAAGGTCATGCGTACAGAATCCGAGCTGCGTGATGGTGTAAAGACCCTTGGCTCTGGTCCTGGCACCGATTCCGAGGAACTGTTGGGGCTGAAGGAACAGCTACAGAGAATGGAGATAAAACGTGAATCCCTGCTCAAAGAAGTTACGCACCTCGAAAATGAGATTACGCTGAAAACCAAAGATCTTTCCAAGGCCAAATAAACAGACTTTTCACCATTGGAAAAAAAATTGAAACAAGATTATGCCGAAAACCAAAGAGCACTCCAAGGCCAAGTAAATGCGACTTTTCGTCATTGGAAAAAAATATCCCTTACATACAAGACTATATGTGACACAATCTGAACAGAGACAGCTGTCACCAATTTGAATTTATAACTTTGTCAAGCTCTCCCAAGACAATAAAATACATAAGATTTTCAGCAGCTGATGGATAAAAATTAACACCAGAACTTTACTTCTGTATTTGAACCGTTGCACAGTGTTTGCTTGTAGATAACGCTGTTTGTAGAATTTGCCACTTTGTTGGACTGTTATCTGTGATATTCAACTGCATTAATAGATCTCGTCGAGAAATTTGTGCCAAACAAAATTGCTATAAAGACTGTGATATAAGTAGACTATAGAAACTTTCAAATAGTGCATCCGTCCGTTTACTTAATGCTTATACACCATTTTATGCTCTACATATAATCAAACAAATTTTCTGTGATATTGTTTTACATACGATTCTATGCACATATCTTTACCTTTGATAATTAGAGTATTGAACTCTTAGGGAACTTAGGGACCATGTAAGATGATGGAAACATGTTAGTTTCACAAATATTACAAAACTTGACATTTTATATTTTCTTCACCATTGCTTATACGTTCGCAGAGGTAATATTTTTGAAACATTTTGCAAAAGGCAATACATGGTATAAAACTTGGAGCCGAATCTCAGTTGTATATTTTTCTATTGCTGCTTTAATGGTGAAATTGGTTATATTTTGTATTCCTCTCTTTGTTAGTGAATTAGTTATTTCTGCTGGCATTTTCATGTATTTGTTATCTAAAGCCCTTTGGCTACGTTTATTTATTTATTTACGCTATTTATTTATTTTTCAGTATTTATATAGCGTTTTTATCAGAGACCCAAAGCGCTTCTATTTAAATTAAATGACTAGACTAAGAGCAATAGTAAAATTATACACCAAATACGACTAGAATTAATTTAAAGTAAAATGTTTTGAAATTAAGACTAAAATGGGACATATGAG
>JAAUYG010197025.1_pt1 | contig 20726 bp, 19 predicted proteins | sample 7278091 | NCBI WGS metagenome assembly JAAUYG01 (sample SAMN14350201, study PRJNA611818) | marine sediment metagenome | isolation source: surface marine sediment (0.6m) | place: French Polynesia: Moorea | collected 2018-08
AAAGTTAAAAAAAATTGTGGCAATGGGAAAATCTTAAAATGCGCAATATCTTGAAAACGGCTGATTGTAGAGCGAAATGGACGAAAATTTGGAACTTGCAATGCTAGGTCTTGTACATATAGGGTACTTTTCATGTGTGATTTTTTTATTTCAGTTTTGAGTCATTTGGACTTTGCAAAACTTGCGATGTTAAGATTTTCAAAAGGCTACTGCTGCCACAGTTTTCATTCCATTTCAAACAAACTTTATTGTAAGTATGTTGGTCATGAGGGATTAAAGGGTATTACTTTTTGGCAATCTGCTAAAATTAAAAAATGTTTATGGTACTTTGAAAATTTTGTTAATACAGGGCCATGTAGGATTGGAAATTTCAAAAACACTACTCCTCCAAAACACTCCTCCTCCTCTGAACCAAACTTTCTGATAAGGTAGGCAGTCGCAAGGGAATATAAAATTGTAAATGTTTTGGTGATCTGCCAAAAATTAAAAATTTCATGGCACTTTGAAATTTTAACATGGGAGTCAATGGGAAAATCCTAAAATGTGCAATAATTTGAATACGGCTGATCATATAGAGCTAAACAGATGAAAATTTGGGACTCGCCATTCTAGGTACTGCATACATAGGGTACTTTCTGTGTGTGATTCTTTGAGTTCAGTTTGGGGTCATTTGGTCCACTTTGCAAATTTTCCGATGTTAAGATTTTCAAAAGGCTACTGCTGTCACAATTTTCGTTCAATTTCAAACTTTATTATAAGTATGTTGGTAATGAGGGAATATAGGCTATTACTCTTTTGGCCATCTGTGAAATCTTACAAAGTTTTATGGTTTGAAATTTTTGTTAACATAGGACCATATAGGGCTGGAATTTCAAAATGCTATTCCCCCTATGGTTTTCATCTGATTTCAGCCGAACTTCATGAGACATTGGCTACCAAGGTGGAATACAGTCTGTTACTTTCTTGGCAATCGGCCAAGTTTAAAAATTTTGTAGCAGTTTGAAATTTTAACATGGAAGTCAATGATAAAATCGTAAAATGTGCAATATCTTGAAGCGGCTGATCATAGAGCGGAATGGAGGAAAATTTGGGACTCATGGTCCTAGTAGATGTCTATGTAAAGTACTTTTTATGTCCGATTCTTTGCGTTCAGTTGGTGTCATTTGGTGCACTTTGCAAGATTACTGGCTACTGCTCCCACAATTTTCATCCAATTTCAACCAAACTTTTAACTTTTTAGAGAAAATGTGCAATTTGGAGGAAATACAGGTCATTACTTTTTTGGCAATCTGGCAAATATTAAAAGTAAATGGCACTTTGCAGATAAGTTACCTCATCTACATTGGCATTATCCATAAAGCTATGTTGGTTTTATCTGGCAAAAGGTCAAGCAGAGTATCAGCGCCGCTGGGACTATTGTTTTGGTTGAGGGGTGGAGGGGGTACACATGCACGTGTCACATTATTAGGTAAACAGAGTGGTTTTACAAGTGAAACTGTCCCATCCAAATAGTTAGGTAAAGCATGGATAGATTGCAATGATCCTGGCAATACGACTAATGAACTTCTCTACACCACCTAATCATGTAAAAAAAACACCCAAATTGTCTCTAGTCCAGCTTCAGGTAAAAAAACCCTGAAGATTACTGCATTAACTGAAATACGGGTATAACGTTCCCTTTAGGGACATTTTCGCTATAAATGAGGAGTAGCTGGCTAAACTGGGCCAAGCAGCACGCAGACAATAAGGTGACAGATAAGTGTCCCACACTGGATTCAAACTTGTGATACACCGATCTGAAGTCAAGCATCTTACTGCTTGGCCAATGTGCTGCTGCTCTCTTGGCTTAATTGACAGGACAAGGCCTGCAGATCGTAGTGTCACATCTGCATTAATGTAGCATAACTCGTGTATATTTAGCCAAAATGGAAGATTCCTGAGCAAGGTAATACATCTGGGTGGGTATGGGCCTATGGGGCATATACAATGGTAAAGGGTACAAAACAGACAACCCATGGCTTTGCATCGCACATTGGCATAGGATTTTTTTTTCATTCAGACAGTGATTTAAGGGACCCAAACAAATTTATCAAGTGGCCCATGAATAGGGTATGTCTAGGTTTGGTTTGACAATAACAGACAAAACAGAGAAATGTTGGTTGTAAAAATTTTTTTAATTAATAGTTAAATACAATATATACTGGTAAAATACGGGTTGGAAAATCACTCCGTATAAAACACATAACACAGACTGGCGCTGAATGCTGTCCACATACAGGGGAAGGATAAAGTGAACATAATAAAACATTTTGTTTTTGCTTTTGTTTGTTTGTTTGTTTACTTCCAGATGTCCTTGAGTTTCTATCTCATTCCTAACAAGCAGACCATGACCAACTAAATTTTCTTCCACAAAAAAGCCCACATCGAATAATTTTGATCACAGCATAATACCCCAAGATAGAGGTGACAGTACGAATGGCAATGGATGACCTCGGAATCCAATCATATGGGGCATTTGTGGTATACCAATCTTAACATCCCTCCCCCTCCCCCAAATCCATCCAAGCTAAAGAAAGAATAATTTAGACTAGTATAAAACAAACACCCTGATGACAACTGAGAATGAATGCACATTCAAACTGCACACAGGTCCCCAGGGGCCTCAGGTAGCATAGGCCAAAGGCCAGAGGAGACGGTAACAATTCATAAAGGCAATACAAAAACGCGGGTGACTGTATTCAGCTGAATGTTCCCAGTCGAGGCTTATCGCTGGGAATGATCGGGACACAAGACATAAATTGCACACCTAGGGGAGCAAAGACAATGACCTCTAGACAACGACCCAGACACCTGGTTATAAACGTATTCAATTACCAATCCCTACTTTTGGAACACTGAGTCTCTGAAAACAATATTAAGCCGCACACCAGGAGTAATAACCATGCTAGAAATGAATGACACAAGTTGATACATTTTGTGAACTTATCTTAACCCTCTAATGGATGACAGATCACATGGACATGCATGGATTTTAATTTTCAAGCAATAAATTACAATTTAGTATTGTGCAAGCCATACATATACAACAATCTTCTTTATTTGGTCCATAATAATTAACAACCATCTGCTTTGATCAGAGTAAATCACATATGACTTAATATATATATACATCAAGGAGTGCGGCTGCATGAGCCAAATTTCATGACAAACAGACATGTAACCTCTGTATTTATAAATCACATCAGTTGGAATTCCATCCTTGCATATACATGTACATGTTATTAGAAATTCAGATAACCACAATAACAGATATCTTATATATAGCTGTAATCTCTTACTGAATACCTGATCATATGAACGAAAAGTATGATACGTCTATAACTGTTGGAAGCTGGTTATACAGGCAAGAAGGTACACAAAATGGCTTTGTCTCTATACATGTAAATGTATAGAGACAAAGTCTCTATCTGTAAATGTCATGGTTGGGGGTTTTATAATTTACTCTGTTAAAACAATGCCCACAACACCTGTTAGATAACCCAACAAGCATTGAATCTGTTAATACTTCAAGGGCTTACACATGTACAGTGAAATTTATGAATCAGCAACAATCAAGGAACCATTAAAGGACCCTGAGGTGGCTTAATTCCTAGTTCCTAAGCCATATCATTCAATACGGCCAGAGTGTGAAGAAGCTTTCTTTAATTCTCTGGTGCTGTTCTCATTTTTCTTAGGCGGTTTCCAAAATGGGGTTGGCTGTCATAACTGAGAAGGTAACTTAAGGCTTCAAGAACTAGTTTCCTTCTTGCAATATATTACATGTGTTACTGTCATGCCCACTGTGACATTCAAGTGAACACGCCCCTGCTTCAGCCCAAATTCTCACCATTCATCACTTCAATTTTCATCATTTCTGTCGAGTCCAATCTTGTTTTAGCACACTCTGAAAGACTCACACACAAATCATCTCTTTCCAATATAAGTTAAACATGAAGGAAATGCCTTACAGACATTGTCAAAAATCTAGGACCCCCCCCCCCTTTTTTTTTTCACAGCGACTCTCTGAGTCGTACATGATGTACGGGCGTGGGGGAGTGGTTCCTACACGTAGCCGGCGACACGGACGGTAGTTGTACATCTGTGACAGGCACAGTAGCTAACTGAGGGGAGAGAGAGAGAGAGAGAGAGAGAGAGAGTGAGAGAGAGAGAGAGAGAGAGAGAGAGAGAGAGAGAGAAAGGAAGGGGGGACAGCATCCATACAATAGGAAGATGCAACAGCCGACCGACCATACTTCAATGAACAGTGGCAGACAGTATATAGTGTAACTGGACCATGACGACCAGCAGACCGTGACCAGGCAAACAAAACAGTAGCGCTAGTTTAGCTTGAACAGTGGAAAATGACCTTACTTAACAACACATATAGGCTCTTTGGCTGATATTTACATAATTATTATGCACTCTTTTATGACCTTTATTTTAAGTTCAACTATATAAACATTCAAACAAGATGTAGTGTCCTAGTTTGAGGGACAAGTTCTACTGTACACTGATATACATGACTTATGTCTGAAGAACACCCATACATATGAGGAGTGATGCTCACTCAAGCTCTATGGGGCTCAGCTCTATGGGGCTCAGGAGCAAAGTGAACCTCTGACAGATGTCGTCATTGCCAAGAGCAATTTCTACCTCGTCAGGAGTGACTGACGAATGATTCATTCATTTACATATGGTTGTGTTTTGTATTAATGGGTGGCAGTTCCTACACATGAAGGCCTTGCAGTGGGAGGGTCCAGCTGGAGGGTGACGCAGAACAGCAACAGCAGGTTGAGGTACAGGGGGTGGGGCAAGCCCGTAGGCACACCGAGACGAGCATTACGTCATAGTTTATAGTTGGATCAAAATGGTCTGACCACATCGTACATCATACAAGGTCTCAAGTGGCAGATATAACATTAGGCAGAACACAAGCTATACAGACCACCTCAAGACAGGTGGTTTTTCATGACAGTAGCATGTTACGGGAAAGCTCCATTTCACAGTTCAATGTCACTCAACAATGTTCAAGATCAAATTCACCAAAATCTAATGGAAGTTATTGGGAACTGAACACTATTAGACATTAACCATACAACTTGGGCACACACACCTCAACTGTCATTGGGTGCCTAAAAATTCAATTTCTGTATAAGTAACGACTTATACAGTAACGACTGTACACTGATGACAGAATGCAGTGGAACCTCCGGATTAAGACTACCGACTGGGTTGTTGCTGAGTGGTCTTAATTCTGAACTGGTCTTTATTTCTGAGACTACTAATGATAAGAATGCAGTTTTGGTACTGCTGGGAAGTGGTCTGTATTGTGGGGTGGTCTTAATTCTGAGGTAGCGACAAAGTGAAGTTCCACTGCATTTACAGTGGTCCCTGCAATTTAAGACCCCTCTATTTAACAATTCCCTGCATTTTAAGACCGGATAACAGTGACACCACTCAGTATAAATATCGCTCTATTTTAAGACCACCTTCAATTTAAGACCATATTTTGCTGGCTGAATGGGCAGTCTTAAATCGCAGGGACCACTGTATACTGTTGGTATGGTGGATATTACCTCTTGGATACATAGCACCGACTTAAATAAACTCATATAAGAGTCATTATACACTGTATACAGTACCTTATGTAACCCATGAAAACCATGGCCAATATATACATACACAGACATGAGTGGCTTTATAGTGTATCACAAAGTGCTAATATTCTGCTTGAGATATATATTTAAATACAGGCACCTTTTCTTCATCACACTGGCACGGTCTGAATGATTCTTAGTATTTTATGGTATTATGCATGAATCATGTTGCGGTGAATTCTTTGCAGACACTTGGGAGGGGGGGGGGGGGAGGGATGGGGAGGAGAGGATAAACGTTACACTGACATTGCAGAAACAGGTATACAGCCTGGCCCACATCAGGTTTTGACATTGACAAGATTTAAAATTTTTTTTTACCTGTCATGTGAAACTGCTCGATATGCACAGTGTGTAATATATATATCTGGAAGTATATGCATATGCATAAGCAATGGTTGAGCATGAACTCTGGGTCACAGTGGAAACATAAGTACAGCAGCAGTTGCACCAGCCAGAGTAACACATCCTGGTAATAGTAGGCATACATGGAATTACATGGATAAGCATTCATTCCTTATAAAATCTTGCCTTCTGTGACTACCTTGAATAAGTCTAGAGCTGAATACACATTTTTTTCTTCCCTCCGTGTATCTGTGCGTCATTCCAGATTACAGATTCCAGAGTTCCAGCTCTCATGCTAACCTAGATCACTTTCAGATTTGTGCGTTGCATTCTCAGCAGTCTGTCCTTGACCTTTCAAAGTCCCACCCAATCCCAGCAAATGTCCCTTTCATGCACGAAGATGCTACATGCTACAACAGCTCCCATAGACCTGGATTATCATATATACCTGGCTTCATCAACTCAGCCCATAGGGTTTGCACGGTATACACATGCAGTTAGAAAGTCTTCCAAGTATATTACATACATGTCATGTACATGCTGCTACATGTATAAGAAGAGGGGATATTCATATCTGATTCAATAAGCATTATCAGGTGTGTGTACAGGTACACACATTGGTGACCTTGGTGGAAACAAAATTCTGGCTTAGATGAACAGATTATATGTATACATGTATATTTATTTGTGAATAACCCCTATGAACATGATGAAAGGTAATTTTGACAAATTGACCAGCCTCAACAGCCTGCATTAAAAATGTTCCCGAATTGCAGCAGATTTATAAGCAAGGTTTACGCTTCATATTGCTATAGAGTTATTATTGGTTATAGGGCCTTGAGGTCTAGTGCATTTAGGTATTATATAACTAAATACTGTTAACAGCCATCCCAGCTGTTTCAGGAAGACAAAGTTAGAATATTGTTGAGTCAAAATTATTAAAGCCACTGCCTATCTGAACCTCACTGGTTCAACAAAAGACATACAGTACATACACTGCAAATTGCACACGCCCTTTGCATCATACCTGAAAGGGTGTCATACATGTACCTGAAAGGGCAAGAAAACTTTCCTTGCATCGCTACAAAACTGTTTCATGATATCATAAGATATGATAGATATCAAAAGACATCAAGCACAATATCATATAATAACAGTCCTTAATATAATGCCAACGTTATCGATACGATCAACCAGGCAATTAACTGACCAATCAAGTCCTTGCAGCATACACATCACAGACCCCTATTACACATCCCGACTAGGAGTTGACCCTGGGAAACTCCCATCCCAGGCTTGTGTATTAAAGCAACTTAACACAAACTGAAGCACAAGCACAGCTATCTACTATCACAAGTGTTGCTGAAGAAAGCTGATCAGCATAGTCTCATAATGCTCATTGCTGTCCGGGTTACGTATGCCGTGTCTTTCATTGGGATAGACCTGGAAGACAGGAAATATTTATATGTACATGTCTGCATAAATCTGTGACAAGAGCTACAATGTTTGAATACTGGCATCTCAGATGACACACAAGAATAAGTGCCACTACAACAGTTATTGCAGGATATCTCAATGCATCACTCTAACTGGAAGTTCAATGTGTGAGAAGAACCTCATCTCGTCTGTCTTCTCTCTATTAACATACCGTAAACATGTAAATTCATTAATGTTTGCGAGGGATTTATTTCGCAATTTTCGTGACCACCTTTAAAATGCAATAATAAATACCCGCAAAGATAATTCATATAAATAATTAACAAGACCTGAGCTAACAGCATATTAATCCCGACGAACATGGTTTTGTTTCAAAAATGCAAACATTAATGAGTTTACAGTAGCCTGACTAGCATCAAACAGCATCAAATGCATAGAATTTATAACTACAGACTACATGTGACTCTCATAGACTAACGCTATATATTTTTAAGTAGCAGAAAATTATTGATTTTTGACTTGCAAGCACTATTGTCCCCTATATACCGTACTCTCTCTCCACCTCTGTCAATGCACCCTGGCTAGTTACCTTCAGCTGGTAGGGTTTGCAGGCTTTCACCAGGCTGCTGACCAGGGCACTGGTGTGGAAGAAGTGAACGTTCTCGTCAATCAGGCCATGAATGATCAGAAGACGGTTCTCCCTGTAACACACAATGATATTCATAAACATCCTAGTTATCACAGACTGAGCTTGAAATAACTCCATGACACTTTAGCATGTTTAGAGAGTTTTGACTTCAGTCAAATATTCTGGCAATCATTGTGCACTGCTCAAGCTGCTACAGCCAGCAAGTCCAATCACAGTTTTAAACATTTTCTAAGAACTCTTGGCCTTCACTTGATACAGAGCAGATTAGTTGTAATTAAACAGTATCAGCCATTTCTTTTTGATGGCGGATACCTCTGATTGAGTCCAGTACAGTTATATGTATTTACTATACAGGAGCAAAGTAGAATATATTTATTAATATGTATTTATTTTTATCGGGGGTGGTCTTTCAATCCACTAGTTACTATATTAAGGACCAGTGTAAGCATGTGAATGTATAGATTTTGGCAGCGGTGTCCGGGTAAATTCCAAAAACATAATACATATAAACAAGAGAGTTAATTCATCACAAACACTTGTTTGGTTCTCCTTATTGTGAGACTTTCGTCCACTCTGTTCAGTGAACTTCCTCAGACTGACTGTTGGTGTCTCTACTGCTAGACTAATATAATACATATACATGTACCATGTATTCCGACAAACTTCAGTTACTACACACCTCACATGGTTCATGCACTCAAAGACTCAGTGTTAGTGTAGGTTTCATGTTTTGGTCAACCAAAGGTTTGGGACGCCAAAAGTACAAAACTGTCAGATGTTACTAAGTAAAGCACAAGATGTATTAGCATAAAACTCATCATGTGATTACCGGGTAACAGAAATTGCAAACAAGTGAAAGGCAGTAAAGCCACTGTGAGACTGCAGTAAGATTCCCCGAAAATGTTTAGGATAGTTTTTTATACACTGCATCAAAACAAGTTGTTGGTCCCTTTCTCAAGTCACTGTTTGTCGAAAGTCTCACTTTTGATGAAATTGCAACACATAATGGCGACGCAGGCCTCGGAATAATATCACCTTAACCATAGACACCCTGACATGCTTGCCCATCGCGTATTGTGTGCCTGCCGTTCAAAGAGCCTCAAACTGATACTCAATAGCTAATAAAAACTTTTCCGTTGTGAAAAGGAAAAGGATATGTAAACAGCGTCTTCTTTATGGCCTTTTTTTTTTCTTTTTTCTTTGTTACCACTGCTAGCCTACAAGGTTTGTAAGCCTCAGCAGGATCTGGGTTGTGACCATGCAGTCATATAGTGTCAAAAAACAGCTATATAGCAGTGTCACATATGGTTGCCGTAGAAGCCATGATTTACAGGGCAGCTAATGCCTGGGTGAGCACAGCAGGGTCAGGGTGGGAAGGGTGGGTGAGTGGTCAGGGTGGGGTGGGTGACGGGTACCTGGAACTGGTTGGTGGGATAGCCAGGGGCCGTGTAACATATACCTGTTGTTATGGAGATAAAACAGCAGGTAGTATCTACAAGCCAGCGGCTTGACCGGTAAACGATGGCTGCTAAACGCCAATCCTACGACATGTTAAATTTAAGGGCGCCAGCTATAAAATTTTTATGTCATGCCATCTAGATTTGCTAATGCTGTCCCAAATCTGTGTTTGCTGCTGTCATCCCCTACTGCAAAGTGTTTCTGAATAGCTCTATTCTGAGGGTAAAAAGACAAACACCTCTTCCCATCACAGAGGCCTGTCGGTGGTACAGTTGTATTCTGACAGGCATTTTCGGTGTACACGGAAAACAGCCTTTACGCGAACAGTCACAAACGTAACATCCCCCAAACCCTCTCAAATCATATTAATTTGGTTGCTGGTGATAAACAACCTGTTATTGACTTGATGGAGTCATACAGCACAACTAGCACCAATTCAAGGGTGTGAAATGCGCCAACTGTCATCTCCATCAGGCCTAATGGTATCGCACTGAAAGAATTCTTTAGAGGTTTGGTCTATACATAACTGTGTACAGCGAGCCCTATGATTTATGAGCCATCCATTTTTTTTAAGACTTCTCTTTATTCTAAGACCAGCCATCAGTGACACTTGTTTCTTATATTTTCGATATAAACCTCCCTCCATATTAAGACAACCTTCAATTTAAGACCACATCTTTATGGTTGAAAGAATGGCCAGTCTCAAAATGTAGGGACTGCTGTATTGCTAACTGCATTCACTGAAATCACAGAGCAAACTCTATTTGCAGCCTTCAGAATTGCACAAGAAGGTAACTTGTGGTGTTACCTGTTGAAAATGTTCACCCCCCCAAAAAAGAACCCTATAACATCATTCAGCCCATTATTGTCCATGTGCTGTATCACATTAAACAACACTTTAGAATACATGGAAAATTATCTCGGCACATACTCTGATGGTAGATTCTCCACTTGCTGTAATACTGAGCTGGCACGGTAACCATGGCTGTTGTTGCTAGGCAACCCGATGTAGCGTTCGGTGTAGCCAGTGTCATACAGATGCCAGGATGTGACCGGGGCACCGGCAATAGCCATCTGGAACAGACACATGTATGGGAAACATCGGAACATATCAGCAAAACCAATATGCAGTGTGTGCTTTATGTAAGCAGAAATTTTCAAAGACTTGTCACTCATCATTTCAAGCAATGGTGGCAATTGCATTTTTAAGTTCTTTATCCTCCAGATCCATGCATATACAATATGATACGATGCTCAGTCCTGTGGGAGACCTTAGATATATCAACCAAATGTAGAATGGCAGCAAAACACTTGCAACAGGACATGACATCACTTATTGTATCACTGTTACAGAACAAATTTTTAAATTCACTTTAATACCTTGAACACATCCGGTCGTTTGGCAAGTCCCATCAATGAGATGTACCCACCTAAAAGTATGCGAAAGCATAAACATGATAATATGTATCATTCATGCTATATATGAGACTTATCAGCACACCAATGCATATGTTAATGTAGAGAAAAATCCTATGGAAAGGCCAAGTAGTGAAATAGGGCATTCTATGTTATAAGTTTACTATAAGTCCAGTCAGTTTATAAGTTTTTCGAAATGGAACCAGTTTGGAAAATCATAAAGAGTAACTGCAAAGGCAACTACCGGGTACTTTTCTTTCTACTCAAGAACAGGCTTTAAGTTCAAGAAACCAGTCACCGAAAGTTCACTAAAAAACATATTAACATGCTACATTCGTGCATAGTGCTGGAAAATACTCTGGACGACCGTAAGGTGTTATGTAAGAATTTTCGATAAACGATCTGAGCTCTGTAGGGTCTCATGGACATAGAATACATTAACATAGGACATTACCATAGGTGCTGTATACATATGTACAATGTAGCTGTGTAAAATGTTGTACAGCAATGGTTTACGGTTAACACTGTAGTCTGTTTATGGAAGTTAACTTACCATACCACCAGTCATGGATAAGCGACCCAGCTGAGGTTATTGTAAACTTACCACATGACTGGCCGTGGATAGCGACCTGGTATCAGTGTAAACTTATGAGGCGGCCAAGAATGGATAGCGACCTGGTAGTTATCAGTGTAAACTTATGAGGCGGCCAACAATGGATAGCGACTTGGCAGTTATCAGTGTAAACTTATGAGGCGGCCAACAATGGATAGCGACCTGGTAGTTATCAGTGTAAACTTATGACGCGGCCAACAATGGATAGCGACCTGGCAGTTATCTGTGTAACTTGCCATGTTGCCAGACAGCCAACCATGGATAGCGACCATGAATGTAAACTTACCAAATGACCAGCTGCAGCTAGCGAGCTGGGAAGTATCAGTGTAAACTTACTGTACAGCCAGCGGGGCAAGCGCCATCAGTTATCAGTGTACTTAGCATGGTAAGGAAACTTACCAGATTACCGGCCTAGCGACCTGGCAGTTATCAGTGTGAACTTACCATACGACCAGCCATGTATAGCGACCCGGCTGAGGTCAATGAAGTCAAGCTGCGTGGCCAGCCATTGCAGACCTTCCACCTGGTCCTGGACCTCTACCTCACCCTGCAAATATACAACCCCCTCCAAACTGATACCACACTCCACATGTATGGCAAATATAACAGGCAGAAACGACAAACCAAAGAAATTCTTCAAAACTTTCCAAATAGATTTACAGTAGTCCGCCTTTAATAATGGCACCCCTTCTGCCAAACACTCAGTACTTGCTGCCAAGAATTTGTGTCCTGTCTAGAGGGGTGTCCTCTCCAGCAAGTGTCGTTTAATTAAGAGGATCACTGTAATCACAATTTATTAAATTAAAGGGCGTTTTATATTCCAGAACCACAGAATGTCCCCTAGATCATCATATACATCATATACATACATGACATAGGTGAGATGGAACCTAAACTGTCACTGACCCAAGCATGCTAAGAGTTATACAGTCTAACCTCCTCTAAAGACCACCTGCACCTGTGTATAAAGGCCACCATTTACAGGTCCCCAGGGGTATACTTTCCAAGTTATTGAACTTGCATACAAAGACCACCTGTGTATAAGGGCCACATTGTGTTGGTTCCAACGGTGAACTGATCTTTATATACTGGTACAAGTTTCACTGTATAATACCGGAGATCCTCCAGTATTACAGTTATATTACACATGTACATGTCCTAGCCACCTACTGACATTAATTAAATCTCAGTGTTATTAGAAATCGGATGGGAACTGGGATGTCTGTGCTGTTGCCTAACACTCTAATCCCTATACAGTTGGCCATTATCAATGCCAAAGTAGGAGGTCCCCTGCTTTATAATGGCAATGTGAATGGTGCATCAGAAAAATTAATGCTACAGTTGGCATGTTTGGCCATAATACTTTAGAACTGTGAAGTTTCATGAGTTCAGCTCGGTCAAGTAGCTTAATTCCAGCTGCATGCAGGTTGAATTTGCTTGAGTACCTGTATGTATCTTTTTGTTGCTGAAAGTCCTGTTTCACAGTACCACCTATGAGTACACCTCGGTCAAGTACAGTAGCTTTTCAACCAACAGCAGGATCAATTTCCTGGTGTACCTTTTGTTGTCAATGCAGTGCATGCCGCCAAAGCGCCGTTTGAAGTGAGGGCCGGTCCATGCAATGTTTAACACCTGTGTTTGTATTTTGCATTTGCAATAAAGTATTATTTTTTTTCGGTAGCATTTTTTTGACATGCCGAGAAGTTCAAATTTTTTTTTCAAGCAAACTAACGCAGAAAGACCACCTGAGAGAAGTAGGAGAAATGTGTGCCACAAACAAGAAATCTTAACCCAGTAATTGGAATGAACACTAGATGGCACATGAAGCTAAGAAGATATTTGGAGACTGGTTTTATATATGTCATATACAGTGAAACCTAATGTGGTGAAAGACCACTCTCAAGAGAAATTACCACCTGTTTTGAAAGACCATAAAATGCCTAGCCAAAGATCCTACATTTCACAGAGCCTGTCAGCAAAACATCTATAAGTAGAGACCACATTTTTTGGCCAATGAAAGTGACTCGGAGGTGATTTGGGTTTTAGTCTGTCTTCTGCATATATCAGTATGAGTATCTGTATGTTATAACCGGCTAAGCTGAACTGCTGAAGCGAGCACTGAATCCTCATTCAACCTGCTATCGTCAGAAAACTGACACAAACCTCACCATTTTAATAATGTCTTAAATTTACCTCTATGTGGTCTGGGAATGAAAGTTCACTGCCTCCTAAAATATCACAGGATGCCTTCACCATTACTGCATGTTAATAGGGTAGGTCTGACTAAACTGAGTCCGGAAGTACATTTTCAATGGCAAGAAGAATTGGCAGAGTGTATCTACTCTAATGCATCTTCATTTATACGTAATCTACCATGTATTAAAGCCTTCAGCTGATGTTCAAATGGTTGCAAGTCAGAATCAAGTCGACTGCCCTGGGCCAGTTAGCCAGCCATCCTTTGCGCAGTTAAGAGGGCCTAAAGCCAAATCATTGTATTTTTTAATATGGGATTTAATATACCCTAGCTGAGTCCATTGTCACATATGGCCAGAGACAAAATATAATCTCCAAGATGAAGGAAAATGCATTCTGCAAACAAAATAATCAATTCCAAATTTGGGAGATATACATGATATATGCATTACTAGTAACTGGCAGCTAACATCCACTCAAAATGCTTATGTTTTAAAATTTTATGTTGCACAAATTTTGCTCTAGTTTAATTAGAGTGAACTGACTCCCAAGATTAACACTATCTTTTTATACATCTTGTTTCAACTTAACCAAAGCTCATTCAGAGTTTAAATGCATAAACATGTAGATGTGCAACAATTTGGTGTATCAACCATGTGTGCAGGTGAGAGAAGTTGAGATGGGTTTTCAGCACCCAAGTGAGTTACCCATTATAAAAAGTCAGCATTTAATTGTTTGGTCCTGGGCAACCTATCACAGAGTGTCAATGCCTAGGTTCAGGCCCCATGCTAAAATCTCTGGCATGACTGTGAAAGAAGACATTATACACTTTGACAGTGATGAACACACAAAGGGTTTTTCCAAAATTGCGGATGCACTTGCTGTTCAAAGGAAGGTCATGCATACGATTGTGCAGGGCTGAAAAAATTACAGGTAGGCCCAGAGTTGTCTGGTCACTAGGTGACAGCTTGTGAAATGTCATTCGAATTTTACTCTCTCATATAGAATCAAATGTGCAAAACTCAGAAGTTTTAAAGGTACGCCTCTCTTTTTGCTTATATTTGGAATGAAATATTCCAAACCTTCAACCAAGATATCTAGTCCTTTGGAGAGAGAGAGAGAGAGAGAGAGAGAGAGAGAGAGAGAGAGAGAGAGACTGCTGCGGAATACATTATTGTATGTAGAACATCTATGTAGAACATTGTATAATCCCTTACCAAAGTAGGTGTAGCTTGTGTATGTGCTTGTGCATATATTATGTTGATTTAACCTGCTAAAAAGTGTCCAAGCTTACAGAAGATCAGAGAAAAGTGACACACTGTAAGATGTGCAGAGGTGGGTGTATATGTGTACTTGATTGTGGTAGGTGGTCACAAGTGAATCAGCAGGTATCCTGTTCATTAAACAATCTTTAAGCTTTAAGTCATTCACACCAGCACATGGGAGGAATTCCAAAGGGAAACAGAAGAAAAAGAATGAGAAAACTTAAAACACCATGACAAATTATCCAGTTTTACCACAAATTTAGATTTTGTTTGCACAGTTGTACATTGTACATTTGTATTCAGTGATACCTAACCATATACAACCATATTTTCACACATCGTGTGGTAATATGGACTTGAACCTACGAAGCTCTACTGTAGATCACACAGGGTGTGTTCTTCATATACATTGTACACCCATATCAACTAACATGTCCCATGGCATAAGGTGCAATTTTATATTCGGGATGACTCATTCAACATGTTCAAGTCTTGAACCAACTTTAAAAGGCCGTGGTAGAAAAATATCGCTTCAGTTCTTGTGGGCGACATCAAACAAACATGCAAAGGCTAGGTTGGGTTCACTGCTGTGATTTCATTGTGGCGCTACAGTTGTCAAAATGTTACAGCGCCACTGATTTGTGTGTGAATGCACTCAGAAGCACACACGTAATTTGACAAGTGATCTCTGGCTAAAGTGGGCCAAGCATCACACAGCCGATGAGCTGAAAGGTGAATGGACGCCAGACAGGATTTGAACTCTCAACCCATCGATGTGTATAATCCTGGACTCCTGGTAAAACAACATACTTGGATAGGTCATTTTAGAAATGTAGCCAAAGAACAGTGAGTGAGTGCATTCTAACCTAGTGATATTGACACTCGGCCTACGACTGGGAAACTCTGTCAACATAGCCCAGCGTCACTGCAATCCCCTTACCTTAGACATGAAGTGACACCTGGAGAATTCAGTATCTCCTCCTACATAAAAATGCGATATTTGTGCTGGGAAGATTTTTATTGAAACTTTACAATCTTAGTCATCAAATAGCATATTTTTTTTAAGTGACAGGTTTCCTTTTGTGGTGAAAATTTATGGGTTCTACAAAGTAGAAAAGCATCTGTGTTTTTTTGTTTTCGTGAAACAGGCTAAGTTTTTAGCTAACTATTAAAACTGGGTTAGTAGCCTAGACTAAGTCAGCGAAGTGTTGGCTGGCTAAGACCGTTACATAAAGATTTTGCTTAGACGACTTTAGATAGTCAATGAAATATTTGTAATTTGTTTGCATTACTAAGGACAAAAATTGGCAGCATTTAGCATGTGTTTAGAATAGTCATTCCTCACATGTAATACCATTCCATCCAAGAATATCTGTCATGTAGGCCTAACAGAAAAATCAGATGAAAATCCACCATATTGCAGCAATTTGTTTTGATGTAGATGGCGCATTAAAATACCAGCAACTCAACTTCGGTCTGAGTCTATAATGCCCACCATGTTTGTGTGATAATGTACACCGATAGCCAAAGGCAATCTTATGGAGGTTTTGCAGAAGTTAGCAACTGAACATGGAGCTGCGGAAATTATGAATGTATGTTGATCTGTATTGGAACCATGCACCCAATACACGCTGTAAATACATTACATCATAATCAGTGTTGCTCATAATGGTATTTGCTGCTATCACTAAATTAAACCTTTCGGACTCGGACGAGTCCTTATATTGTTATAACGTAGCGAACATCAAATCCTAACGATTTGAATCATGATCAAAGGCTTGACAAGCAATCACTGCCTAGCAATACAGCCATCCAGCAGATGTTTAGCCCTCTTCATCGTGCATAGCAGGCTATGATTTTTTGTCAAACTTTAATTCGACTAGCTTTTTATGAAATGCTTTGAGCCTGCAAAAGTGAGCCTGCTGACTACTGGTACTTAATAGTCGACTAACTTTGCTTTATCATGTTTATGAAACACCCCACTGGTTCTAACTATCAGTTTCCAATTTTTTGGACAAAGTCCACACAATAATTTAGCACTGCCTACCATCTGGTGAAATATACAAATTTAATGTTCATAGCTTCCTCATGCCCAATGTGTGCTGTGATCAGGTGATATGCATACATACGGTAGTACAGTACCATGCAGATTTGTAATTCAGTCTAGTTTTCACTTCTGTGTCCTAGGTATACCAGTATTCTCAGTAGACACTATGCAAGTCACACAAATGCTACATTATTATGAATATGAATAGCGCCAACCTGCCAAATACAAATGTACACGAAGATCGCATTTTAGCAAAGGATGACGTTATGCAAGTTGCTATTTGGTGAACCAAGTGAAACGAGTTCACAGTCGGGTCAGAAGCGAAGTGCCTGACATTCGTACCAGTGTGACACTGTCAGTCAGTACAGCCACTGTCTGTGTGGACATGGGTCACCAGCAATGAAAGAAGAGTCGTGACTTTGGTTTCAACGTCACTGTAGTCTAACGATGCCATAATGACATAGACACTGGGCACTGATGGGGTAATCTGGCCCTGTGACCTCACTCCTCTCTGCCCCACCCCCACCACCTCATCTACCCCACCCCACCCGCAAAAGACCTACTTTTAAGCATCTGAAGCATGTCAGATATCCCATGTTTGAATAGAAAGAAGTAGAAGGCATTTAAAAGCAGTGGAGCATTATCAGAGATCTTGGCAACTAAAAGGCATGGAGGTGTAACCTGCAAAGTTTAAGGCATCTTCAGAATTACTAGTCCCTCAAAAACAACATGACATACCTCACCGTAGGCATGACAGAGGCTGAAAGATGTTCCACTTCCCCCAATGAAAGGAGTTAGGAGAGATGTTTGCAAAACTTTGGTCAGAATAACACACTAAAATGCTTTTTTTTTTTGCAGCATAGCAGTGGTGGTGGGTATACACGTAGAACCTTTAAATTAATTTTATGTATGGCAGGCTAAAATATATATCACATTATTCACTGTTTTTACTACTGACAACATTATACAGCTCAGCATGACCGTTGACATGTTTCTGACCCACAGAAATAAAACATTTTGCCATGGCACGACAATGATTCATGCCAAATGTAAGCATTTTATGCACAAAAGTAAAGATCATATATATATCATGTATATTATACCACTACATATACCTATACGGTAAACCGTGGCCAACTTCCAATATGGTCATCGCATTTGCTAACTGCCTGCAGCCACATAAGGAAGCCGGCCTTTTTTTGACAGAGACTTTAAAATCTAAATTGACTGTAGATGGTTGGCCTCTACAGTCAGTGGCTTCAAAGGACACGAAGAAAGGGATTTCGGAACATAACCATGATAACTGGTATACATGTATCGTCAGCATGATCAGTAGGATACCTCTCCCACAACACAGTAGCTAGGAAGGTTCCGGTCCGTAGTGCAGTAGTTTCCTTATTATAGGGGCACCTGTTCTGTCAAACAATTCTGTCCTTATTGACGAGGTGTCCTGTGGAGAGAGGGAGCACCCAATGCATTGGTGCTCAGATTTTGGGTCCTTTCCAGAAGGCTGCCCTCTGTAAAGAGTTTTTTAAGAGGACACTGTAATATAACCTATTTTTTCAAATTGTATAAAAATAACATTTTATCACCGTACAATTCAAGCACCAGTGTTTACATGTAAAACATGAGAGGAAAATAATCTTAGACAAGATTGTAACCTATCAAGTTAACTTATGACATTGCAGTTGGAGCAAACTCTAAAGATAGGTGATGCGAATCCTATCACCTATCTTAGGTAATGGAAAGCAATGAGTATCGATGGGGTTTATGAGGCTTTCTAGGCTCCATGGGAACAGCAAATTCTGGCATTGTCCAGGGTAGGTACATACAGAGTGGTAGTCATCACTAACAAATTACCGGGACTTTGATCTATGGCACAACACAGGAAGAAGGAAGCTTTTTTGTCTCACTGGAACACGGCTCGCCGGCTACTTACCGTCCATAACACAGCCCCCAACAACTCTAGCACCTCAGGGCATTATTATGCAACTCAACTCTGGACGACCTCAGGTCTGGCATTTGGCCATCTCCTATCAGGCCAAAGAAAAGGCTCACAATCCCAGGAAAAACCTGTTCGTTATTAGTCGGCAGTATAAACACGATAAACATGTGCCGAGGTACAAGGCAAGTAACGGTTCAGTGGTCGAGTTCATTGGACTTTGCTTTTTTTATACTTCTATTTTTTTTTCTCTTCTTTTATGGCAAAGGCTGTTTTGTCATGATCGCAGCATCATGTATTGCGGCAGTTTTTTTGTGACGCTGAGATACCCTGTTAAACGTTTTGGGCAAAGCATAAAACAAAAGCCTCGCAGCTCGTGGGTGGCAGTTTTTAAGGCGCCTGACTTGACATGGCCCCAAAAATGCCAGCTTTGTGCATCTGATCCAAGCAGTGACTGGCAATTAATTTTTCAAACGGGTCATTGCTGTTCAAAGGTTTCCTGTTCTTAGGACAAAGACCATGGAAAGATATTGAAGAAAACAAAGACAAAGACCATTATAGGCAGGCTGGGTGATTACGAGGTGCAAACTGCCCCCAGCCCATCACCCCGATGACTGGGCACCATTATGTGGACCCTGCCAAACTTACAACCTGCAGTTTTCTCAAAGTCCTTATACATACGATGTGGATGTCCCCACAAGTGCGTGGATGTTATTGGTATCAATGAGGGTAATTCAGGTTCTCCTGCAAGCCAAGGGCACCATACCATCGGTATAGGGTCACCATGGTCACCTCATGGCCTTAAAAGGTGCCAGCAAGGGGGAGCCCATTTTTTGTATTATGCCTCTTCACCTGAAGGCATGAAAGTGACACACCAACAAAATGACAATGTTGTGACTGCTGTGACTCACTGCTCGCTAAATCTCTTTTGGACCTCGGATTGTGGACAATGAAGGCAGTGTGTGGAAAGTCCTGGTATCCCACTGTCAGGAAACAGCAGGGAGAGCCTAGCATTCAGCATCCTCACAGGATGTACAGTCGACTCTTACTGAAAACTCAGCTCTTGTTTTTAACAAGTCTTGATCAGTTTTAAGGATCATCCCTTATTTTTAACTGGTCTTAAATCATGTAAATTTTTTTAAAAATTTTTAAATTTGTGTCTCTTAAGTGCCGTAGGCCATTGATATTTTATTGTTATTTTTTTAGGCCAACCAGCAAGGATGACCACATTTTTGTCAACCCAACAGGTGGTACTAAATATAGGAAATACTTGTACCATATAGGCCCAGTGTACATGATGGTACTGCTGTGGACCTGGGAAAGGTTAATTTCCTCAGTATCTCATTAACTCTTGCATGGTTACAGGTTCATGAAACTGAAACCGGTGGTGGTATAGCTGTTTGAAATCAGAGTTTTGCATTGGTGGGTTGAATTTCATTTCTTTTTTTTATCTTTTTTTTTCTTCTCAAACCGTGACAACAACAAAACCACAGCTTCTTTGTAATCATACGGAAAATGTGAGTCCAGATGCACAATATCCTAAAAACAAGAGGCCCATGGGCCTTGACGCTCTGCTTGAGAACCAACTTGGCCATTGGCCAAAGTTCCAGAAGTTGCACATCTATACACCCTTTCTACCCTGGGGGATCAAAATTGAGCTTATTTTGC
>JAAUYG010047380.1_pt1 | contig 20723 bp, 12 predicted proteins | sample 7278091 | NCBI WGS metagenome assembly JAAUYG01 (sample SAMN14350201, study PRJNA611818) | marine sediment metagenome | isolation source: surface marine sediment (0.6m) | place: French Polynesia: Moorea | collected 2018-08
AATATTGCAATTTGGCTCCCAAACTTAAGACTTTTGTAGTTCTTCCACTCTTTTACACCAAAAACTGGCATGCAGATCTTGAATTTGCCTGCAAATTCTGTTTTCTAGTTGCCTTTGTTTTTCAATTTCCCATTCTCTTTGATTTCCCATTACCCATTTTACCAAGAATGTCAAAGACCCCCACATTATCTTTGAGGTGCAAATTAGGGGCTAATTCATATTGTTCAATTGCTTGCACTGTGTTTCTGAAGCTCACCTAAATAGAAACTGAAATCTTGTACAGGCACTGTAATAGAGATAAGTTTTATGCACATTATGCATAGCCTACTTACCAACTTTCTTAGTTGGTCATAGTCTATAGATCAAAAGGCAGTGCACTCTGCAGTTGCCTAGAGTGGATGTGGGACTGACCTTGGACATGTTGAATCCTCTTTTGCTTCGGCCAAAACCTTGATGAACAAAGCAGCTGCTTTACCAGAGATTCAATGTGTAGGAGTTCCATTTGAGTGGCAGTTGTAGTTCAAGACTTTTGAGAAGTATTTGAATGTAGATTTACATAATACCCGTATGTATTACATGACAAATCGCTGGAGCTATTTCAGTGTACTGTGGGTATATTTAAGTTTGGTTAACTATTTAAGGTTCATCAGGTTTGGGACAGTATTAATAGGTGCATGGTGATCATGTCAACACTAATAACATGCAGCACCAATCAACATATTCAACATTGTTTCAGCCCGGTATACCTAGTGTGAAACAAAAGATTAAACTGGTATGGCAAGGTGAAGTCAAGTTTTACATACAACGATTCCAAATCAAAATACATGCTTGCTATTTATACTTAAATATGGCACCCACAGCATAAAAAGGCATACAGTGTCAAAATAAGCAAATAATTTCATAGACGGGCCTAGTGAAAATAGTTCAAAATATGCTAGGAAATGATTGAAGGCATGTTAACTGTCCAAGTAACTTTACCAAATTTAATGAGAGCTATCCTGTGAATAGGTTTGATTCATGTAAGTTACGTACACCATGGCTAAGCAATGCTACAATTCTTTTAGCCGCATCAGAGATTCTTTTAGTATTTGGCTATGTGGCTAATACTGGTTGGCAGTGCCAGCAGGTTTCAGACACTTTATCTTACAGTCTGTGTCCTGATTCCAGACAGCGGCCTGTCACCATGTCTCTGTCCTCCTATGACGAGCTGCTGAAGCAGGTGGCGAGCCTGAAGGTAGAGAACACGTCCCTGAGGCAGGAGCTCCAGGACAACTCAAGTCACCTCACCAAACTGGAGAGCGAGGCGTCCAGTATGAAAGATGTTCTCACTCATCTACAGGTAACTGGTTCGAATTAGAATTTGCACTTTGGGGGAGGCTGAAATATTGGCAGTAAGATGATTCTAATTGATCAGTTACAGCTTAGTTAAATTCAGCAAAACATAATATAAGATATGTTTGAAGACAACCCTTCATGCTGAAAAATTATTCTCCTGTAATGGCAAATATTGTGTAACAAGCTTATCTTGTGAAATTTAGGTCTATGTCCAAGAAACTGATGCTTACGGGTGTTTAAGAAGCAGTAGGTGGTCTCTGATATGCTTGTAGGATACTGTATAGAAGTAGAAAGGTACATGTGGAATTTTGCAAGTTCAGCAAAATTGCAAATTGCGATTCCCATGTTTTCACTACCAGTATTACTACTTGGCAGCGAACCTAAATTCCTGCGAATATGTGCACTCTTCAAAAATGCAAACATTAATTCATGCAAAACATGTCTACTATTACAGTACACTGTATAATGGCAGGACTATATTGTATTCATGCTATCTTCATATATTACATATATTATTAACTTCTTTATAGACATGATAATGTTATGTTTATATTCGACTTGTAAATGACCCAAACGTTAAACCATGTGGGCTTTAGTCATTTGTTAAACATAACCCATTCTTTAGTTATACTCTGAATAATGATTTCTGTCTGCAATTGAATTAAATTGCAGATTTGTTACTGACTTCGCTTCAGTTCTGTAGGTCTAATGAATAGTAATCCAGCTATATAATCCTTTTATATTTTCCTTGCAGACAACTATGACCGAAGAAGACCATTCTCTCAGCTTCGGTTCGGAACACTCATTCATTGATAATTACCACAGTGGCCAGCAGGAGGAGACACCGAGCTTCCTTGAACAGCTCGACCAGAATTCGAACTCCTCCAATGGTAAGTCTGCACTGAGCAAACTGAAGAACACTTGTAGAAACCGTTCACAAAGTATGCATTTATTATGGAAACATGATAATATATGGACCTTTTATATTTTTCTTGCCAAAGCAAACTCAAAAGCACTTTGCATAATATTATCCACTGCAAACCTGTTATCTGAAACGTGCTAAACTCCCTGGAGAACGTATACCCAGATCCATGCAACATATTCCAAGTGGCTTACATCTTTTGCATCATAATGGAACCATAACAGGTAAATACAAAAATAGTCATTCTTGGGAGTCAGTATGCACCCATGCTAGACGAAGGCATGGAATTGTACTGTCATGGTGTGCCCTTATGCCTGCAACCAGGGTGTGGCGATGTCTTGCAAGTTCCCATTGCTGGTATAGATTGAATACTGATCAGCACTACATCATTACAAATAACAGAACTCAGCTAGCAGCAAAGCCAGTTGGTGGGATTGGAGACAGCGTGGCCATCTACACTTGGCATTTGTCTACTGCTATGTACAGACAGTGGAACCTCCAAAATAAGATCACCAATAGGATTGTTAATTAGTATTACTTCGTGGGCTAGTTTTGTTTCTGACCGCTAAACATTGTAGATGCACTTCTTTTACTGCTGGAAAGTAACTTTTTTTCCGAGATTGCCTTAATTCTCACATTGCCTTAATTCTCACATTGTCGCAAAGTGGTGTTCTGCCAAACAAAAAATCATTCAGTCATATGTTATTAGCTGACATATGATTCATTGTATTTACCCGAGATGCTGCATGCCGCTGTACTCTTGCGCTCATTATTTCTGTAGCCCAGGGATTGATTTATGGTTTGGGAGTGAAGAGATGTTCTTGGGTGTGTAAGCTCTCATCACCATGCTGCTTCAGGAGACAGGCTGGCTATTTCCCACTACAAAGTGATTGATTGGTTATGGTTACATAATGAGACAGGCAGCCATCTTGTTCTTTCACAGTGGGTGGCGAATATCATATAATAGGAGTTGGGGGGGGGGGGGGCTGGCCATTTCCTGTTTGAGTAGCAAGGTAGTCGCGCCTGATTGGGCAATGTCAACTGTAATTGCCTTTCAGTGTTGTCTCGGGTGGCCTTGTGTTTGACTTGGGGTGATAAATTGTGCCCATGATAAATCCACTGCCAATGGGAATCATTCCTTGGGAGGAAAAAGAAAAAATATAGCGTGATTGGATTGCATGCGCGTCGGCCATGCTTAGACGCGATTTCTAAGCTACCCCCCTTTTCCCCCGTCCCATGTATGGTCATGATAAACGATTTTCGGCCACTGCTTCTTTTTCTGAAAGGCCTTTTATGTCTTTGCCCCTGGCTGTGTTTGCCCATAATGTCTAATGGGTGAGGGGTGGGGCTTGCGGGGTTAGTGACTTCTGAACTGTCTCTGTAGCATTGACAGAAATGATGAAGATGATGAAGTTTCTCTGCTAGCTCTCGTCGCAGGACAATATTGGCAGAGGCAATCCAGAATGGGTCGTGAGAGCACAAAGATTACCACTCTGGGCTGATCTACTGCCAGACAGAATCCCCCAGAAGTACCGCGACCCATTGTAGTTCCGTGATCAAACGTCTGAGTCATCCTTGTACAAGCTTAAATAACGGCCAATGTCCAGTTCTAGCTTGGTATGATGCCCCTGCTAAAACCACACATATTAGGTTCTACAGTTGAGGCATCGTTTGCTTCTTCCAGTGTGCATTATTACAGCAGATCCGACTTTTCCATTAAGCCTGACTGACCCGTGCATTATGTCCTGCTAGGCTCCCAACAGGCATGGATAAAGGTCTGCTTTTATTCAGTTGCTGGTCACCTAAGGACTCTTCCTTGACCTGTCCACTCGAAGTGTCCACTGCAACAGGATGCCGTGTCCACTGCAGCACCCTGTCTACTGCAGCACAGCACAGGCTGATGTCAGGGCGCTGTCATGGCAACAGTGCTAAGGTGACAGAATTCAAGGTGTCATTCCAGGCTATCACTCACTAACTCGCTAGAACATGTAGAAGACTTGTGTACTGCACTTGTACTGCACAGTCTCTTACTAGTGTCTACGGTAAAACATCTTAGGGTAAAACTAACCTTGATATTACCCTGATACATGGCATGTTTTCTTCTGATATTCAGGGACTTGCTATTTTCAGACAATGTTTCTAGGCTCCCCTGGGTGACCAGTCATAAATATCAGGCTGGCTCACTGTAACTGAGGACAGGAGATGAAGTATTGCGTGTCCTAAGAGAAGGATGAGCTTTTGTCCCCAGAGTCTACTCTGCACCCTCTACCCTGCCTTCCCTCCCTCCCTCCGCCTCCCCTCTCCCCCTTCCCCCCATCTCCCAAACCTTTTACAACTTGCACTCTGGTCTAATAGGATCAGAGATTCATTAGCCCAGGTAATGGCCCAAGGAGTCCGCTAGAGATATCCCATATAAGGTTTCCTCAAGTCTCTGGCACTTGGCACCAAAGCCTTTGTGACTCACCACTACCAGTGCCACCATACCGGCACGCCAATTTTGCACATATTAAGTTGGGCAATTTCCGTATCATTTAGGGCCTGGGAAATGCTGCTGCTTATAATGATTGAGCACAATGCTGTGGATATTGCTTGTTATTGCCTTTCACTGGCTGGAGAATGGATTTTTTTTGCAGGAAACATTATACGTGTCATGACTTGCATGCTACCTTTGATAGGGTGTCCTTTCATATTGTAACATTTCGTCAACCTTGAAACGACCATGCCATTTCTCACAAGAGAATGGTTTAACCCACTACTGGAAACAGGCCTCAGGAATGAATTAAAAATGAATGGCATGGGTGCCTCAAAGCTATTGTTAGAGAGGCATGAGTGGGTAAAATATAACACCAGAGTTGAAGGTTTGATAGGCGCCGGAATAAAACGTCAATTTCCTGTTTGCTCAGTTCTAGCTGTGGCCTACACACCCTCTCTGCTGGTTGCTAATAGGAATCTATTTGTCTGCCAGCCAAGGTGATCAGGGTGAGGATTGGATAACAATACTGCCTGCCACCTAACCCAGCCTCACCGACATATTCATCATTCCTACCCACCAGTCTCTTTCTCCGGCAGCCTCATTGAGGCCCCTATTCTTTCCCCGACTATGGGACCAGCAGCTTTGCAAGAGTGGGGTGTGGAACTGCTGCCGATTGCCCCATATATCACTTCCTTCCCTCTCTCCCCACACCCATATTGAGCCGGTGGGGGAGTAATGGCGCAGTGCTGTATATGGCTGCTGGGACCCATTCCCCAGTCCTAATCCGACATTTCTGAGCCCTGGAGAAGAAAGAAAGACCCGAGTTACAGTTACGCTTTGGGGTCCTCACACCATATATAATGGCACTGTGGTCCTGGAGTTATGACACATCTTGTTGGACGATAATTCCAATGAAGATCTTTGGGTGGTAACACTACATGTATTGAAGGTCTTGTCTCAACATAAACTCGCCACTGTGTAGAATACTCTTCTGTGTCCTGACCTGGGGCACATCGGTCATGATCGAACGACCTTGACCCTTTCATCCCTGGAGGTCCAGGCCGAGGTCCCTAACTATTGTAAACCAAGCGACTGTCCCTGCCAATTGTCTACCTTATGTTTCAGCTTGACAAAGGCACAGCTCAATACTAACTGGATTGTGAACAGAAAGGGCATCGTGGACAAGGCCTGACTGCACTGCTTTGCACTCAAGAGTATTGAATTTAACCAGACAGTGTGGCACATGTAGTTCCCTTCATCCTTTCGGGGACATCATTTTAGACTTTAGTGGTCTCTTAAAAATAAAAGAAGCGAACAAACAATAATGACTCTGCATAAAGAGCACTATTGTTGCAAGTACCCTGTACATATAATCAGCTCTTTTAGCATTTATCTAGAGTAAGCTACTTATAGGCTGTTAAATAAAGTATCAACATCAACCAGTAGGAATAATACTGAGGCAATTCTTACCTATATTATATACATTTCCTTCTTCATGTTCATGTGACACGAAACGTTCAGAAATTAACATCACACAGGAACTAGACAGAAATAACTTGTCCGTGTACAATGTATGGACATAGAGACATACATGCATATTGAAAACCCCTTACAAAAGGCCAGCAGGTTATGTATGTGTGAAGGGGTCCATCCAGAAATGATTGCTCTACAGACAGATGTGCTGGGGAATGTGTTCCAGTAGAACCTGTCTTCAAAGACCACTCCGTTGACCATAAAAAATATGGAGTCCCCTGACGAGTGGTCTCTGTTGACAGGTCCTGTTATACTAAACTGCAGGTGGTTCTGGTTCAAATATGCGATCTTCATTGACAGGTCTTATGGCAGTTTCTCAATATACCAGTAGGTTCTACTGTTTATGTGAAGCTCAGGGTATGGATTCCAGCATCTCTTGCTCTCTTTCACACTGTATGGAATATATATGTACTCATAATGGTAGTGCATGTGGGGGTACTAACACTAATGTGCTGACAACTGCCTATTCCACTTCGAGGTTAGCACTCGGTTCACCCGCTGCCAAAGCATAATTCTTCCAATCTCCATCTCATCTTCTATTTTCTCTGCTGCTGCATCTGTGGAGTTGTTCTCCTCCGTTTACCTGTGGGTTTGGTTACAGACATGCAGCCACCTGGATTTTTTCACTGCCCAGGTAAAACCTCCTGCTGCATTGTTATTGCTGAGCTGCTGATAAGACACCTCATCCTATAAGGCCAGGAAATGAATCAGATTTCCAGAAGTGGGAACTAAACTCAGCAGTCAGTCAGTCAGGATAAAGGCTGAGGGTTGGAGCCGACATTTATCATTGTTCTTATTGTGAAAGCAGTGTCAATTCAAGCCATATTTTATTAACTATTATGCGAGGATAAAGAATGGATTGAGGATATATCGGATACCAGTATTGTCACACGGTCACTATGTCGTTTTCTTCTCGGTAAGAAAGCTCCGCCATCCTGCTTTGCTTTGCAGGTTTGTCAGAGCTGTACAATATCTGAAACACTTGCTGTTTATTTTGTTAACTACAAGAATACTGCAAATATTGTAATTAACGTTGATCGATTCTCAGAAGCTATTTAACTTTCAAGGTACCTTGTTAATTTGCTGCTCATGCATGGATGGGTATGTTGCCTTGCGTGCAGAAAGTGGCGAAAAAGAATTGCTGTTCACAAGTTCCTGAAGGCCCAAGGATCTCAACAGATGAAAGAGATTGATAGGTTGTTGGAAACCGGCTACCAAGAACAGCAGGAATTGTACAATGTATTATACCACCAATACATCATCTAAACATCTACCCGGTACAGCAATTGATCTATTCAGCAATATACTGGTAGTATCTGACCATGTATACCGGTACTATCTGATGAGGTGGTAATCATTCTGCACTTATAATGTTGCTGCACGCAACTGATCAGAGCTTTTCTTTTACCAGTATGGTAGATCTTTCTGTATATTGTAATTCGTGCCACATTCCTGTGTCAGACAGTTGGTCTTTGGCATTTTTGGCGGCTGTCCTTTCGACCCTCGTCCACATTTGCCAAGCGTCTGTGATTTCTGTTCTCTGTGTTCAGCAGCACAGAAGCTCACGCCTCCCTCAACGCTCCCTGCCTTGCCTCCTCTACCGAAATCTCGACGAGGGGTATGACGTAAGTGGCTTCGCTTTCCTTCCTGCTGCTCCACCACTTCCTGTCTCGGCTACGCTGAATTTCTTGTTCGTGAGCTAAAAAAAAAAAAAAAAAAATAAGTTGCAAAAAAAAAAATCCATGGCAGCCAGATTATGTCTTAGACAAAATAAAGACATCGAAGGAGAGCAGTCTGGTGACATTGATGTTCTTAGACAAAAGAAGGATGACAGGAGAAATAGAAAAAATCGAGTTCTCTAACGTTTTCTCTATAGCGCTGGCGGACAGAAGTCTGGAAATCCAATATGCATGTCAAACAGGATCAGCGTGTGACTTCCAAATACAGGCGAGGTCGTAATTGCACAAGTCCCATATTGATCCTGCTAGTTTAGGATTAATTGGTTCCGGATGAACAGAGGGCTGATAATAATACCAAAGTAGCTATCGGGGGTAGGAAGGGATTTCTCGTGTTTCACCTTCCTTGGTTGACTAGGAGCTAATACTACTAGTGCTCGTTTTTTTGTCTATTGATTTTTTCGGAGTTCTGTAGTAAAGGGAAATGTCACGCATGATCTGACCCTAACCTATCCATGGGATGGAGGGGGGGTTGGGGGGGGGGGGTCATAGTCAAGTAACAGTAGAGGGGATAGGAAATAGAAATACCAAGCTTGTCTGGGCAAGGTAATAGTCATATTCCATACCTGCTCAGCTCAGGTGGCAGACTTGAGTCTGATAATTTGCTTCACTGGATGTTACAAAAAGTCTATAGACCATCAGTCAATTTGGTGCCTCTGCTGTCATTGGAACTACTTGCACTTGGTGAGTCATTATCGGTGAAGAAGGAATTTAGGACTTTGTTCATGTGATGTTACGTGTTCTAAATATACTAACGGTAGGGGTATAGTTAATTGTTACTGTTTCAAAACGTATTGCATTTATAACTTGCAGGTAAAGCATAAGTTTAGTTGTAAATGATTCTTGTGAACACATCACAAACATCTCCTTGCAAACACATCAAGCCTGAGCCCGTAAGGTCTGGTGAGCAGTTTGGATTTATTACCAAGCAACTGCAACTAAAGAAGATGAAAATCTGTGAATTTGAAAGGAGAAAATGAGAATTTTTTTTCTGTCAATGCCACACCTCTCAAGATGGATGTGAGATGCATCCTGGAAATAGTTACGACCAAGATATTCAGGTAGATAATAAGGCCTAAAAAAGAAAGGATTTTGTTTCTTGAAACTTCTACAAGCAATATGGATTCAGCTCTATAGAAATGTACATGACTACAAAAAAAAATGTAAAAAGAATATTCAAAGTGATGGAATGTCTACCGTGCATCATGTCCGAGCGATAAGATAACGTTATCAAGGTAAATGCAAGGTGCGTTAAGCTGCAGACATACTGTGCCAGCAATGAAAGTGGTGGAAAAACTCTGTGAGATAAAAAAAAGTCCTGCATGCAGTAGCTGAAAACTGCCATGGGCATTTTATTGGTTGACATCGGGCAAGGGGTATATTTCTGATGAGTGTGCATGGTGTGGACAAGAAACAAAACACTTTTTTGTAGGCCTAAGCCAGTCAACCCACGAGTTGCTTGAAGGATGTTAGGCGCGATAGCACTATGTGCTTCTTGCCATGGATTGGTGAGCCTGGAGGGTGATTGCTATCATCAGGAGGCTTTTACCCTGAATTCCCTTCTTCCGGGATATGAGACATTGTACAATCCATACACCACAGCGCAGGCACTATGACTAGGAGTAACTCCGCCTGCCATACGCCCGCCCCTCCATCAGTCAGTCAATATAAACCCCTCCAGCAGCAGTGAACAAGGGATTATGATGCAGCCATGTGGAAATGTTCTAGGACAGGTCATTAATAATAGAATTATGCCACATGGTCTTGTGGAAGTTGACAGATAGTGACTGCCAGTCTGTAAACAGTGCTAAATGACACAATAACATTTGATCTCCCGCCTCTCCAAAGCAAGGGGTGGTACCAGTGGCTGAGACCCAGCAGGGAGTTTTATTTCCCATATCTCAGAAAATTGAATGTGAGAACTTGAAGTTCTTTGTAAGATTTTGTGCAGGATTAAAACGGCCACATTGTGCTTTTAAAACAATACTGTAAATTCAGTGTTTGCAAGGTATTTAATTGGCGAAATTCACGATAATTTTTAAATCGCAAAAATAAATACCTGCCGACATAATTCATGTGTACCTAGATAATTAACAACACCTGGGCTAACCACAAATATTAATCCCCGCGAACATGACTTTGTCACAAAAAAGTAAACATTAATACCCACGAACATTAATAAATTTACAGTATGAACGAACCTTTGGTGTTAGAACCTTTGCATCAATTTTAAAACAATTTAGGAAAACTTAAAAAACTACCGATACATACACTGGCCATGAGAAATACATACTCTACACTAGTACACTACCCAATACCTAGCTGTGATTGGAGCAACAAATCCACTTGCATTACCCGTACTCAGTTACTTCACTGTTAATATTATAACTGGGACAGAGAAACGAAAGCAAAATAGCTTTGCAAACAATTTAATAATATATACATAAGTAAATACTTCTCACACTAGTATGTTTCATTGTCACATACACAATGTGACACACATAAGAGGTCTACTTGCATTTTGATTTTCTGAACGATGACAAAAAAAATTGTTTGAAGTCCAAACTCGTGGTCAGAATGTCCTGACATCGTAATTGATAGACATCATGTGGAATACATGTGTAGACTATAGAGTCTATCACTACATGTGCATACAGCAGTCTAAGCTGAGAGCCATTGGTAATGAGTGGCCAGTATGCAGATCATATACAGTGGTCCCTGCATTTTAAGACCACCCATTCAACCAGTTGAACAGTTGACAGTTGAAGGTGGTCTCAAAAAATGTATGAATATTTATATTAAAAATGTAAGGGTGTGGTGATGGATAGGCGGTCTTAAAACGGAGCAAAGTCTTAAACATGTTAAAATGGGGGAGGTTTAATTCCCAGGGATCACTGTACATTGCAGGATGATGTGATATATGTAAGCCAAGCATGGCCATTCCATGGCTGTTGTCATAATGAGTTGGGGAGATAGCTGGAATTGGGGAACATTTAAGAAAGGCAGCAGTGGGCTAAGACACACATGAAAACATGGCAGATCAGGCCGGCAAGAATCCACAGTATTGCGGATCATGACTCAGGAAATTGCTGGTGTAAGGAAATGTGAGGTCCGTATGCCTGGACACGATAATTGGGGTCACGGCCTTTCTATAGAATATAACGATTCCATCCTGATACCGACAGCACTATATGCACTGTTGCCTTCAGTGAAGTAATTGGACAAATTATTCGAAGTTCTAGAGCCTTTTAATTTGCAGGCTTTAGGCTTGTACAGTGTGTAAAGTTTTATAATTTACAGTTATCAGGTTGATGTTTGTGTTCCGTGCATTGTTTTGTAAGCACAAAGTATATCTCGAGTACAACATAGATTACACAATCTAATAATTCTACACGAACATGGTTCATTGCCAAGAAATGTGTAAATCATTCTGCAATTAATCTACTGGTTTTGTTAGGTGGTATGGTCTGGTGTTCACCTATGCAAAATGTTTATCTTTCTCCTGATACTGATTCCAGATGAGACGGGTGAAAGCAATTGGAACAAAGTCCCTGACACCGACATTACGTTTCCACAGTCCCGTGCCTTGTCTCAGTCTCCCCCACCCCAGACCAAGCCTGCTGTAGTCGCCGGGGAGTCCCAGGAACCCCAGAACCAAGGCAACATTGGCAGCAGTGAGAGCAGCAACAACCAGCAGCAACTGAGAGAGAAATCCCACGTCCAATCCCCTACCTGGACCATGGAGAGTCCCTCCAAGAAACGCTCGAGGGACGGATCCGGAGAGCGGGATGCATACTCCACCATCCAAGATCTGGAACGGGAAAGGTAAATATCACAAGACACGTGCTAACAACAACAAGATTCTGTTTGGATAAATGGCCAAAGGAAATAAAATGCAGAATGATGATCCTTTTTTTGCCTGTCTGAAGAACTGAAGCAAATTTCTCTTTGTGCGAGTATTTGTTACTCCACGTGGCATTATTGTCGTCTTCGGGATTTGGGAGGGATCGATACCTATCAATGTGCCTGGGCTAATATTTGGTCTGCGAGGTCTGGGCTGCAGGAAGGCGTGTCTGTATCATTGATCTCAGTGTCTGGGAGGCGGATTAACAACTGCAGACGCCAGATAGCACTGGCTGTTCCCAGCTTTACCTGGGTGGAATAGCTGCATGTACAGATAAATCCACTCCCTTTCTCCATCAAGGTCTAGCTTAGAATAAAACGAGGATCAAGTGCATTCACTAAAAGATTTTAATATTGCAAACAGGGTTGCCCCCAAAAATGCATGGCACATTTGATAAATGGAGCACAAATAAACATATACATTTTCAGTCAAAATCAGCAGCAGGAGAGATCATCATCAGCAGTACATGCACATAAACCACAATATAATTGTTGGATTATAGCAGCATTTCTACATTGTTTAGTGCTTTTCACTAACACCAAAGGACCCTTTCCTGCATCCTAAGTTACCGGTATCTCCTCCATTTGGCGTCGTGAGGGCAGCTGGGAGGATCACTCGCTGATCAGATCTGCCACACCTTTGTGACAATGACCACTCAAGCATTCCTAGATTCTATTTACCTGTCTCTTCATCTCTTTGATTTCTCCGCTGCCAGGGTTCTCTACAAAAGCCCCGTATGACATTTGTCAGGGTGTGTCTGAATGTCTGCCGATCACAGAGGAATATCTGTCTGTGTGTATGGGGATTCTGTCCTGTCCCAAAACATACTCCCATACTATCTAACGTCTGTGTCCTTTACCCCCCACCTTTGTTCCGCCCCATTCTCCAACCAATTCTCCTTCATTTCCTTTGACAAGTTTTCCACTTGGCTAGCACAATGGGGTCTAAAGTGCTATGGAGGTAGTAGGTAGGGGTTTGGAGGGAGGGTGGGCACCTTGTGGGGGCATATGGGAGGAGAATTGTCTCCCGAAGCCCTGCCAGTATATCTAGGGTTCCCACAGCGTGACTGTAGGAACACAGGGAAGAAAGGGTTCTACCTCATTTCCTGAAATATGTCAATACCCATTTGAAGATTTTTGCTCCTGTGATATTCCTGATATTGGGAAGCCCGTCATAGGGAGCCAAGGTAGGACGGGGAGTCTCCGGATTTGTAGCTTCGGGGCGACAGACGGCAGACATCTTTATTCTGGCCTTCAGATGTCCTCGCTTATTGTCCGTCGCTCCTCCGATGCGGCCCTTCAGTCTTGGCTTAATTCCGTCAGACAAGTCATCCTTGGATGGGGGGGATTTTGAAAGATTATATGCAGCATTAGGATTACTGGTGAGCTTCATGAGGGCCATATATGCAAAGGTATTGACGTTCTTTTGGGAGATTGAGTGTCTGTATGTACAAGCTCTTTCCCTGAAAAGCCTCAGAAAATATTAGAACCGAACTGCCTCCCCTCGAACAGGATGTATGCAGTACCTTGCCGTCCATTGACTCTTTGTCCGTCAATTAGTCAATGCAAGGAAACTAGAGGATCAGAAACCAGTTCAGAACAGTGCAGTCTATATTAGTCAGACTGGAGCTATAAGTTTGCTGAAAGCTTTGGCAAGTAACTTGTCTCAGCTCTTGGCGTACCTGTGAGGCATAGCTGTATATAAAGCATGTACCAAATACTGCTATATATAGCAGTACCAGAGGTGTTTGCACAAAAGTGATGGCTCAGACACACGTCATTGCCTGGCAATTCTGCTGTGAGCATGGGACTTCTGCCAAATGTCACCAGTATTCTGGCCATGAGCTAGCCTAACAAACAACTGTCAACAGGCTGCCAGTTTCTCCCTATTAACAACCGATGCTAATATATGTCTGGATGAATGCACAAATTGAAAATTCGGCTTACATTGTGAGATCAGCAGCCCCGGAACAACCAAGCTCTTGCCATTCCGTGCAGGGAGTATGTTCTTGTCAGTACAGGCTGCAGTGAAAAGGCTGATCAAGGGAGATTGGAGGACGCCTGTGTGCAGCTTTTTCTGATTCCAAGGGCTGTCTGCACACCCCAGTTCCACAGCCTCCCAGTTTGGCTACAGAAGTGTCATCTCATGCTCCAGACTCCTGCAGGGAAAGCCAGAGACGGTGCCAACCCTGTCAGGCCATGGGCCCCTTCATTATCAGTCCGGTCACATAGCAGCTGGCCATTGGGTTACTTGCCACAATCTGTGAGCGTTGCTGCGGGAGAGCGGACCCCAAACTTGGCCTTGTCCCGGCTCGCTCGGTCAGTCGTCGGGGACTTCCCAATTGGATGGGAGAGGACATAAACTGGCCTCAAATTTGGGCCTTCTCTCTCTTGGCTGGGAAAATCAATTATTTTGTAGACCGCTGGCTGCTTGTCGCACCCGCATAATTATATGGAGATCTAGGAGAGGGCCGCATCCTAGGCATAGGGTGTGTGTGTGTGTATAGGTGGGATCGTCCTGTAGTCTCAGGGATTTCCAGGGACTGGCTGGCAGCAATGGAAGCACAGCCATCCGTCCGAGGAATGATAGCATTACTGCCACGCACTCTCACCCGCCCTGGCTCAATCCACCAGCTATAGGCTCGGCACGGGAGGGCTGAAGCCCGGCGCAACAAGTCGTAAGACCAAGGTAATGGGGGTGATTGCAAGATCACAGGCAGCATATGTCTGCCTGTTAGCCTTGTCCTGGCTTACATTCACCATTGTTGCATCCTATTGTGTTCTGCAGCGGTATGCCATAGGATAGCATTGAATGAGGATATGTCGGTGTATTCATGGTATTTGGGGAGCTGTTTTGCCATATTATCTGGAATAGCCTTATCTTAGCGATTGCTTTAAAGGTAACGCTGCCAACCGCAATGGGGAATTCTCCTGTTAGACACAGATTAGACAGCTCTGTACTAGGCAAGAGAGACATGGAGACCCCATCCGTTGCCATCACAACCTGCCGGGAACATGGGAAGCCAGACCTAGGGAGACGCTGCCGCCTTGCCTAATCTCCAGTCCCTTGGATGTATCACTCTGGCACGGATACCTTGTCTGGCTGTATTCAGTTACATTGGATATCAGGATTAACGGATTACATGGATTAGTAGTCATGGATTAGCTAAGACATCCCTATATGTTTGCTCAACTCACAGTCTCACGTTCAAGCTTCATATGTGAAATGTACCAGTGAGCACAGTTAAGCCACTTAGAAATTGGTAACACATCAGAGGGATTAATCCATGCACATGATTCACGCAAATGAAGCTTAGGATTCAGCTAAATTTGGTATGATGGAAGACGCAGAAGAGGTGTTGATTGGGACAACATTGTAGATGCTGTGACAGACTTGGCCATGAAGAGATTTAGGTAGGTCAATTTACTGCGTTTCCAAAATCGACCAATTCTGGATGTAGGCACCGTAGTTGAGAGCCTTGTCTGCAGCCTATGACTCACGTTGGTTTGCCTTGCTATATAGTTAATCACATTTTGCAGATGGGGATAGGTTGGCTGTAGGTTTGAGGAACGGCTTTCTCTGCCAGACGGAGGTCCCAGCGCGACGTATGACGTAATCTGTCCAGTATTGATCATGGCACAGAGGTCTGTAAACGTTCTTTGGCCTGCCTCCAGCCTTTGATAGCACATCACGTACATGCAGAAATCTTGGACTTGTGCATGTTTCTTGGCCGGCCCATTCTCCCGCCGATTCTCAAGCAAATGGTTGAGACTAGCCCAAAGCGGTCATTCTTGCCCATAGCACTTTCCAAAGGACATTAACTATCCAGCAGCTATGTTTAGGACCCTAGGTGCTGGTTTGGTCATGAAGATGCCAGTTACAATTCCCCATATCAACTTCTGCTTTTCATATGACGAAACTAGTGTTGCTGCAGGCAACTTGAACTGATTCAATTTTTTTTTTCCAGTTCTTTATTTGTAGCTCAATGCTCATAGTCATGCATTAACTGTTTAGCTTTTCTGCTGGCTCTTATGATCAAGCTAACACAAACCATGGTCTCTCCACGGTGTCTATGATGACACACCTAGAAGCTGTGGAGGGAGCGTCACATTCCTCTCTTCCCAGACAGGCAGGTGACCATCTATAATTCATCCCTCTCCCTGAGCCATTCTGGGACAGGCAGAGAGGTAATTGATATTGATCTGGGATAATAAAACGTGTACTGACTGATCTTTTGTTAGCTATGATTTGCCAGGTGCCACTGGTGATATTAGCTCACTGTACAGTCAGTCTGGGGGAGGGGCAACACAGATACTGTGACCAGTTTCGAATCATATTGCCTCGGCTGCTTGATATTCCTAACTGTGTCTTGATTTGTTACCAGTGGACCGTGACAAAAACTTATTGCACTACAGGTTCCCCAGGATTTATACTCTCTGCAATTACATTAATACTGCATAAGTTTTATGATGTTTTTTTCCCTTGAAGTACAGTCATCATGATTAAAGTGTTTTGCCGGAGAAATCATTTTCCATGATGATATTCATTAATTGGTGAGAAATATCCGAAGCCTTAGTCAAGCCAGACAAAATAGAGGACATTTAATTTATTGTAGATCTTTAGTCTGTAGAATGAACAGGATGAAGAATGTAGGCCTTTGTTCTTGAGTAGAAGAATACAGTAGCAAAGTTTTACATGTAAATTGGTGAATTACCACTATTTGTACTATGTATACTGGTAGAGTCTGCAAATTGTTTGACACAAAGTTAGACACTTACTTAGTGACTTATAGTTAGACACTTGTAGCAGTGACAATAATCTCTGCTGCAAAACTAGAGGTTTTCTTGTGACATGTCATTTATACCTGAGTGTGTAGCATATATAAACTTAAAAGTGATAGCATTTTATTCGTCTGTTGCAGGAACTCTCTGATACGGGAGATAGAGAGTGAGGAGAGTCGCAGGAAGTGGTTCTATGACCAGCTGGAGGTTCTCAAAAAACAGATAGAAAGCTTACCAGTGTCAGAAAAGGTGAGTGTCCGTAATGTACCATACCATACCATGCAAAAGTTAGTGTCTGTTATGTAATCTTCAATGTCAGACGAGGTATCTGTAATGTAAGCTTCAGTGCCAGATAAGGTATCTGAAATGTAACCATCAGTCAAGATACCTTGTCTGACACTGAAGGTTACATTGCAAGTACCTTGTCAGACACTCAGTGTCAGACAAGGTATCTGCAATGTAATATACAGTATCAAACAAGGCTAGCATCTGCTATCTAGCTACAGTGCCAAATAAGGTGAGTATATTAGACCCTAGCATGTGCACCACAGTATCGGGCAAAGTAAGTGTCTACAATCTGAACCCCAGAAGGGAAAATAAGAAAACGGCGATGCCAGAATTCCAGAAAAAAATTACTGTTCCCATAAACCTGTAGCATTGCTGGCTCTCTGGTTGTCATAGTTTGCATAATGATGAAGGATTTTCTAATATTCTACATTGAGGGCTCCAGGCAGATCTCTGTGAAGGACCTCTGAGACCTGATGATGTACCCAGGTACAGTCCTGTGTGGTAATATTACAAAAGCCTAATAGCCCCTCAACCTGACAAGCATCCTTCTCCCTCCCTCTTGAATTGGAACAGAGGCACCCACCGAATTCGGACTGGCTTATTGTTTTAATTTGATCTATATATCATCTGGCCAGCCGCAGCAGCAGAGGCACCCTGTTGGGAATTATAGTATCCTTGCCTGACATTTATACATTTATATCTGGGCCCTAGGCTGTGGTGTGGGTTCGGTAATTAGACAGCTTGGTTTGCCATGCCAGGGAGTAATTGTTTGCTCTTGCTCCTTATTTGTCCATATGGAGCTGACTAGTGATATAGCTCCTGGAAGGACTATTATCTCAATGTGCTCCTTGCTGGCCATCTGTCTTTCTGTTTTATCTGTGAGGTAATTGTCCTCAAACTATTGTTTGTGGACAGACAGTTATCATCATACACACAGGCATGTGGTGTGAGTAAGGCCTGTAATACCCTCCAGTCATTGATGTGTCTGCGAAGATGATATTTTACCACTACACATGTTACAAGAAATATCGCCAGGAGGAGCCTCATAATTGTTTATCATATAGCACTACCTTTGGTGGCCTTCACAGATTTTTTTTCTAGGACTTTCCATGAGTAACAGCCTTCAGATACTGTGCAGCTACGGAAATGACAATTTCAGCCAATATACCGGTAGTTTCCTTGGAAACGCTTGACAGATGTTGGCCGATTTCTTGTTCTCTTTCACGAAATTGAAACTGCTTTATACAATGTCACTTGCTCTGGACAAGTTCATATTGACCCCTTTGACTGTAGATCTGAATTTCTTGATTTCTTTTACCAGGGTAGCAAAGAGCGTCCGTCCCTCGACGGCCTCCAGCTGAACACCTCCTACCACCAGCATACATTTCAGTCCATTGCCCAGCAACAGGAATTGCTCATTCCACAGTTCGGTCTCATAGAGACCGACCATTGATTTTTTTGCCTGGGGCTTAGCATAGCTTCCAATTTCATGTTTGTCCCCAAGCATAGATCTCTCTTCTGTCTCTGCGCTGGTTAGGTCAAAAATAATAAAAAGATAAAGAAGCTTATGAGCTACTTCAGGAGAAATTTTATTTCCTCCCTACATTTAGGAATATTTTCCAAAGACACTGAGATTGTAGTTTATAAGCGGGAGATCTATGGTCTAGCGAGCGCTGTGCTATGCCAGTCACAATCTGTTGCCCGGTATATTTTGCCAAAATATCTTCAGCTTCAAGAAGGTTGTTTCTAAATAATAAAAATACTAAATAACAACAGCATCGGCACCAAAGATAACAATTGCAATAAGAATAATGTTAGAGGTGTAATCAGCTGCCAAATTGCAAACCGAAAGATTGGCAGTTATCAATCGATTAGGATTGATGCATAGCAAAAAGAACATAATTTCTGTATTATCGGCTGTAATGATAAAATATTTGTGTGTAAAAGGTACATGTACCTAGGTTACTGTTGCCAATAAGAGTTAATGCCCATTTTCCTACTCAATAAGAAATCATGGCTCTTAGAACAAAACTTCATAGCGGCACTATACTAGTAGCTGACTGCCAAGCCGCGGGGCCCGAAATGGGTGGTTTTACAGATGTATTCATTGGCAAAAATGAGCATCGATGTTCTAAGAAATTTATCCAAATTATCAATTTACTGATGCATCATTACATCACTAATTTTAATACATTGAGTATATAAATTACACATTTTTACATCTTGAAAAAAAACAGATCCACTGTGCGTGTTTAAGAAACGCTCCGAGCAGTGCATGACCTTTTCCATTCTTTTTCCCTGTCTCTCGTATATCTTGAAATCCCAGTGCTGGCTTCCCCATGTGTGTTCTTGTTGAGTTTTTAGCTTGGGCGGAAGAAACATTTGGTGCTGACAGACTGACTGAGAGGTTTCCCTTGCCGCCTTCCGAGGCAAGCAAGGTGACATGCTCTGACTACCAATTAGACTATATTGATCCTTCATCATCTGGAGAAGCCATTGACGCCTTTGCTTCTTTTCGCTGGGGCAGGCAGCCTCGCTCGCATAGCCAGCAAGTTGGGAGAGATCTTCAGCTTGAAATTCCGCAGACTTCGGGTTCTTAATTGTCTTCAGGAAAAAAGGTTCCGTGTTTGGAATAGTGCTCCTAATTACACGATCATTGCACCTGCCATGTTCCATAACATGGAGGCAAACACGGGAGGTTATTTGACAATACACTGACAGGCTGGAACAATGGGATCAGGTGGCAGAATGACTCGCCAGTTATTAGTACACCGACCTTTGTATATATTTGGCAGATAGGAAGAACCTGAGATTAGGTGGCAGTGGTTGTCAAATGAAATGGCAGGGAAGGTCAGGTGAAAAAAACCCATGCTATTAGTAAGTCTGTGTGGTACACGAAGTACTTGTGAGCTTTAAGAAGACAGTAACCTTTAGACGATTTCACTTGTTAACCTCGGTCCTCTTCAAAATTTGTGCCTCAAGCCCTGATATTCAAAATACCCGAGTGTATTGAGCAAACTGTGCAGATTATCTGTACATTTTATGTATATATTCCAAACACGTGACTCGCCAAAGTATTTTGATTGCATGCATGTAGACTGGCAGTATTTTTTCTCCAGAGATTTAGTGCGGTATTTACCCAGATATCATTAAAAAATGTAGCAGTGTTATTTCCTAATCGGTGACTATATTGTCTACAAGCTGCAGCGGGCCGAGCTTGTCTGGGGACATCTGCACCGCCCAGACAAGTCTGTGACATTTGCGGCACACCCGATTTATCACTTCCTGTCCTCAGCGCAAACAGAAGGCGAGACACGAGATGCAATGCCGAATGAATAATAAAGAGCCTGGCGCATATGCAATCAGTGCGAGCAGTGTTCTGGGGAACGTGCGAAGGTCAAGGTCACTGCATAATGATAACAGCATCACAGCTGATCCTGTGAAAATCATGGTAACAAATGATGACAGAAAGTCAATATCCTGGTTGTTAAAAAGATAGGAAATGCATGAAAAACAGAATAACATCCACACACATATTTGTTTCGAACACATCTTCATTCTGACATAGCTCTAGTACTTTACCATCAGGTCTCATCACAACTCATTACATGTACATGAAATTTTCTCCCTAATGTTCTGTTTACCGGCAAACTCACAACCCAAGCCGAAATATCTTGGGGGGGGGGGGGGGGGGGGGGGGGGGGGGGGGGGGGGGGGGGGGGGGGGGGGGGGGGGGGGGGGGGGGGGGGGG